>Ga0209395_1000462_pt1 | contig 59649 bp, 56 predicted proteins | sample GOMGulsemesocosm_3_FD_184635 | JGI IMG/M metagenome (GOLD analysis project Ga0209395, IMG submission 184635) | Methane-oxidizing microbial communities from mesocosms in the Gulf of Mexico - GOM9D Gulf of Mexico (SPAdes) (version 2) | ecosystem: Environmental > Aquatic > Marine > Cold seeps...
GCTTTAATAGTGATATTAGCTACCTTCTTTTCATAACCTTTAGGTATATCTTTAAAGTCCCATTGAGTAATTTTCTCACGTTCTATCCCTTTATCTGCAACTTTTTTAATAGACGCTTTAACTTTTCCTTGTAGTGTACTTGTTAATTTATCTAGCGAACGACCTTCACTGATCAACTTTCCATTTTCATTGATAACTTTAAAATTCATTTGTAGGTGTACGGGAAGTTCTATATCTTGCCAAATGTTCTCTGGTAAACGAACGCCAGTCATACGTAACAAATGTTTCTCTATAGCATCAACGAGTTTGCCGTTAAACTCAGTAATAGCAGATAAACAAGCCTCAGCATAGTTCGGTGCTGGTACAAAATTACGACGTAGAGATTTAGGTAACCCTTTGATCAAAGCAATAATTAGCTCTAAGCGTAACGCAGGAATAAGCCAGTCAAAATTAATGTTTTCAACTTGGTTCAATACCCCCACAGGAATATGCAAACTGATTCCGTCGTCTATATCCCCAGGAGTAAAATGATAACTCAGCGGTAAAGTTAAATTACCTTGCTGCCAAACATCAGGGTAATCATTAGCAGATAAAACTTTAGAAGTTTCGTTCAAAAGAAAGTCTTTGGTAAAATTCAATAATTTTGCGTTTTTAACTTTTTCTTTTTTCCACCATGATAAAAAGCTTCTCTGACAAATAATAGTTTCAGGTAGTTTTTCATCATAAAATTCAACTAAACGTTCTTCATCAACGAGGAAATCTTTACGTCGAGCTTTTTGTTCAAGTTTTTCAATGCTCGCGACTAGCTGATGATTCTGCTGATAAAAAGTCTCTCTAACTGTACTATCGCCGTTGACTAAAGCCTCACGAATAAAAATTTCACGACAAGTATGAGGTTCTATTTTATTAAAGTTAACTTTACGTTTTGAAACTATGGTCAGCCCGTATAATATAACCTGCTCGAAAGCCATTACCGCACCCTGTTTTTTCTCCCAATGCGGTTCACTGTAATTTCGTTTTATTAAATGTGGGGCAAGTGGCTCAATCCATTGTGGGTCTATCTTGGCGACCATACGTGCAAATAATCGGCTGGTTTCTACAAGCTCTGTTGCCATTAACCATTTGGGTGATTTTTTTGCAACACCCGAGCCCGGAAATATATAAAACCGGCTATTACGCGCGCCCTTGTACTCGCGATTCTCATCTAGTTGCCCTAAGTGGCTTAATAAGCCCGATAAAATAGCTTGATGTATAATGTCATTATTATTAGCTTCATCTTTATTATTTGCTTTGTCGTTATTAGCATCATGCGGCCTTGGGGTAAATTCAATACTACTCATTGTGATATTTAAATCACGTAACGCATATTTCAATTGACTAAAAATATCTTGCCATTCACGTATGCGCATATAAGCCAAAAACTCTTTTTTACACATATTACGAAATTGGTTGTTGGTTAAGGCTTTTTGTTGCTTCTCTACGTGATGCCATAAATTTAATAAGCTAATAAAGTCAGAATCTTTATCTTTAAAACGATTATGCTTTTCATCAGCTGCTTGTTGCTTTTCATGAGGGCGTTCACGGGGATCTTGAATACTTAACGCGCTAACAATAATAAATATTTGTTCAATACAACCAAGGTCTATCGCGGTTAAGATCATTTTAGACAAACGTGGATCCGTAGGGAATTTTGCTAACATCCGCCCTGCTTTTGTCAGCACCACTTTATTATCACGCTTTTCTATCGCAGCAAGTTCTTCTAGCAGTGAAATACCATCACTAATATTTCGATTGTCTGGTGGTTGAACAAAAGGGAAATCGGCAATATTACCAAGGTCTAGTGCTAGCATTTGCAAAATAACCGTCGCTAAATTCGTTCTCAGTATTTCTGGGTCGGTAAATTCAGGACGAGCAATGAAATCATCTTCACTGTACAAACGTAAACAAACACCAGCAGAAACACGTCCACAACGACCAGCTCTTTGGTTCGCACTGGCTTGTGAAATAGCTTCAATAGGAAGTCGTTGTACTTTAGTGCGATAGCTATAACGTGAAATACGAGCAGTACCTGGATCGATAACGTATTTAATACCTGGTACGGTTAAGCTGGTTTCTGCAACATTAGTTGCTAACACTATATTACGTCCGCTGTGCGGCTTAAATATTCTATTTTGTTCTTGTACCGTTAAACGTGAATACAAAGGCAGAACTTGAGTATGTCGTAAATTCGCTTTTTCTAATGCCGATGCCGCATCACGTATTTCGCGTTCACCGTTAAGAAAAATAAGAATATCACCTTGACTAATATGGCCAAGTTCATCAACGGCTTGCAAAATACCACTGATAATATCGTTATTACTCGCTTCTTCTTCACCATTCGTTTCATTATTTAACGGCCGGTAGAGAATTTCTACCGGAAAAGTACGGCCCGAAACTTCAATAATTGGGGCAGGCACGCCTGTTACAGAAGCAAAATGGTTTGAAAAACGCTCTGGGTCTATGGTCGCAGAGGTAATAATAACTTTTAAATCGGGACGTTTTGGTAATATTTCTCGTAAATACCCTAAAATAAAATCAATATTCAAACTACGTTCATGTGCTTCATCAATAATTAATGTGTCATATTTACGTAGTAATCGATCATGCTGCATTTCGGCCAGTAATATACCGTCAGTCATTAATTTTATATAACTTTTATCGCTGACTAAATCATTAAAACGAACTTTGTAGCCAACAGCGTCACCAAGTTTAGTTGACAATTCATCAGCAATTCTTGTGGCAACGGTGCGAGCAGCAATCCGGCGTGGTTGAGTATGACCTATCATACCGTCAATACCACGTCCCAATGCTAAACATATTTTTGGAATTTGCGTAGTTTTCCCTGAGCCAGTTTCGCCTGCAATTATCACTACTTGATTATCGGAAATAGTTTTAGCAATGTGCTCAGCGTTTTGAGAAACAGGTAAACCTTCTGGGTAGGTTATTTTTGGAACACTTTGAATTTTAATCTGTTTTTTATTAATTGATTCGTCAATATGTGCCGCTATCTGCCTAAGCGATTTTTGTTTTTTATCAGCATCTTTTATTTTTTTACTAGATAACAAACGTTTTTTTAAACGATATTGATCTGATTTTTGGCTCAAAGGAAGTTTACTAAAAAGCTTATCAATATTGATCAATGCTTGCGGCTGAGCTTTGGGAGAATTAGCGATTTGTTTTTCAGAAGACAAGGTGAACTCGAATAAAATGACAAAATGAAATTTTATCAGTTTTATTAAAGCTGTACCACTTGAATCAAGTGGTACAAATAGACAGACTTATATTACACCAACAGACTAAGACTTAAAACTACTACGCATATGCTTATCGATAGCATGAAGAATATCATTACGGCAAATAGTGCCGAGTAAATTGCCATCATCATCTACTACTGGATATACTTTAGGTTTGTTTTGTAACATGCTCTGCGCCAACTCAATAACACTGTCATAGGGCTTCACTGAAAGCACTTCTTTACGCATTAAGGATTCAACATCGGTAACATGTTCATTGTGATAAATCGACTGCAACATTTTAGATAAAACATCACTTTCTGATAAAAAACCAATTAAGCGGTTATTAGCATCAATAACAGGCCCACCAATTTGCTTGGTTTTTAAAAAACGTAATGCAGCCTCTTCAACCACCATTTCGGAAGTGAATGTGACCGGGTAGTGGTTCATATACTCTTTAATCTCAAGACTCTCAAGCATAGGTATTCCCTTAATAAAATCAAAAATAAAAGTACAGTGCTTCTAAAAGTAACTGTAGTCGCTTTTATTTAATAAATCATGTATTTAGTAAAAATAAATCATTTAATTATTTAGGACTAGTTTTAGATCAAAGCAAGGCTAATAAAACAGGATCCGCTGAGTTTTTTACTGCGCTTGATAAAGCATTATAAGAAAGTGTAAATTGTTTACGTAAATGTGATTTCAAGTGAGGTTTTACCGCATTGACCTTAATCGACTTCAGTACACAAAATAATGCTAAAGCATGCATCGTTTCATGTTCAGGTAAGGCTGACTGTCGGTTGGCATTTGGATTGTTGCAAGAACCACAGCCACCTCTAAACTGATAAGCAGTATTACTAAATATAATACCAAATCCCATAAAACAGGCAATAACATCGACCGCTTGAGGGATAAATTCTTTCCCACCTGGTGGTAAACTACTTTGCTGAATAATGAGGATATTTGCTAAGTTTTGAACAATTGAAGAAATAAGATCCTGCGGTTGGTTAACTTGATTAGCACGATAAGACAATTGTATCGGTTGCTGTTGTAGTTTTTGGCTATCTTCAATATTCAATTTAGCAAAGGGAGTGTTCTTACCACGGCAGTGATCAATCATATTAAACAAAGGAACCGAAGTTTGTTGACTGCCAGAAAAGAACTGCTCAGGTGTAACCAAAGCTATTGGCCATTCTTGCATACCAGCATAAGCAGTTGTTTGATTAAAAACGCTGAGTGCCATTTCATGCACACTACTAACACTTCCTTGATAAAATTGATTATTAGGTAGAACAAGTTGACTATTATTTTTGAACTCTAACACATCAAAATGTGTAAGCGCCCACGAAAAGGTATCAAGAATCCACTGATGGCTACTCTCATCAATCACATCAGCGATATCAATTTGATTTCCTGGCTTAATAATATTCAACAATTTAGCTAACATAATAAAGTTTACTCGCTAGGTTTCTGATCATCAGCAGTGGTTTGTGTTTCTGCCTGGTTTTCTTCCAAGAGCGCCCGCTCTGCTTTTGAAACATAACGCGGTTTATTACTTTTTTGTAATTTCGCATTTGCCTTTTTCAGCTTAGTTTTAAGTATTGAATTTATCTTTTTCTTTCGGTTCATTTGATTTTCTATATTTAAGATTATGTTTATGTTTATGTATTAACGCAATTATGGCGGTAATTAATTGCCGAGTCTGTTAGAAAGTTTTATTTTTACCATTTGCTAGCAATATGATTTTTGATGAGTACAACAAGAAAAACAAGCCATTATTTAAGTAAAACATGATCTTTTGGTAATTGTTTTGATATCCACATAGCTAAGCGGTGTTTCATACTTTGTAGGTCTTCACCATCAGCAGGCAATGCTTGAATAAGTTTGTCATTCACTAATAATCTATACAAACTTTCCACTTTTTCTTTCGAAGCGTTTGTTGCAGAAAATCCATTATAACCACGATTGATGGCATATTTCTCGCCAATTTCAATTGCCTTTTTTAATAAGGCCGTTTCATTTTTAATCTTTTTAGGTTTTTTCATTTCATACTTCTTTTTTGTTAGTTACATATCAAGATAAAAGGCATTTAATTTATTACCGTCGAGATCGCGAAAATAACCTGCATAAAAACCGTCAATCTCACGAGGGCCAGGCTTGCCTTCACATGTTCCACCTAACTTTAAGGCTTTATCATAAAAGCTATCAACCTCTTCCACGGATCCTAAAGCGATTGCGACCATGACACCATTACCTACAGTAGCTGCTTGTCCATCAAAGGGTTTAGTTACTGACAACCCTGCTTGATCGGGAGCGGTAGCCCAAGCTACGAATCTATCCGTTTCTAAAAAACGTCCAGCGCCAATTGATTTAAAGAGTTCATCGTAAAAACCTACTGCTTTCTCTAAATCATTGGTGCCTAATGTTACATAACCTATCATAATAATTCCCTCTAAATGTTGCTAAGTTTAACAAGGCTTATTTATATGCTGTAAGTAGCTCTTGAGTAAACATTGATATATTTATTTCATGCTCTTGTTCTTGAATTAAATTGTCTAACTTGGTCATATCCTTTGTTAAAGATGACATGGTAATGGTGTTATCGTCTAAAATATAAAGTTGTTTCAAACTAGCATAATAGAAGCGCAAGATAATAAGTGCATTTTTCTCACCATCAACGCTAGCTTTCTTAATATTTTTTAAACGACGATAAATAATATTCTGTATTTGTTTAATTTGCCAAACATAATAAATTTCATAAAAAAATGGCTTATTTTTTAATTGTTGTAAGATCATGGCACAAACAAGTAATGCGAAAATAACACCTAAAAAGTTGTAGCGAAAATTACTGGTAGTTTCTCCCTGCTCTATTGCAGTATTAACGATTTCTACAGCAGGTATATTGGAAAATAAAGCGATTAATATCGTGCCAAAACTCACTGCAAGTATTGCCAATGTGATAATAAAGCCGACAATTACCTGATTTAACTTAAGTCGATATGTTTTTTTATCAATTTCTTTTAACTTCATAAGACTACTTTTACTAATTTACCTTTCCGATAATATTTACAACTGATTGTACCCCAATAGCCGCAACAAAAACGAAATTGTTAATTATTTTTTGTAAAGGTCGATACCAGAATAACGTTGTGTTTTAGTATTTACGCCGTATCGCCAAACATTTGCTAAACAGGCAATGCTTAATTTTTTCTTAGCGCGGGTAATACCTGTGTACATTAACTCCCTTGAGAGCAACTTGTTATCCGTTTGCTCAGGCAATATTAAAACGACGTGGTCAAATTCACTGCCTTGAGTTTTATGAATTGTCATTGCATATACGGTTTCATGTTGTGGCAAACGAGCTGGATTAATCCATTTATATTCATTATTCGCTTGTTCAAAAACCGCCATCAAATGCCCTGCGTCATTTTTCCATAACAAGCCAATGTCACCATTGTATAAACCTAATGCATAATTATTAACATTAATCATGATAGGCTGTCCGCGATAACGACTTTGAAAAGCTGTTATTATGCCTTGTTGAACCAGTATGTTATTGACTTGTTCATTGAAAGCTTCAACCCCTTGTTTACCAACCCTCGTTGCACATAAAATTCGAAATTTTTGTAATTGTTTAAAAGCTTCTTCAACGGTTTCTAACTCAAAAATAGGCAAGTAATATTTTTTTACCAAGCTAACTAGCCAATCGTCTATTCTATTAGGTAAAAGCCGTAACGCGTTACAGGTACCAGCAGTACTATCAGGTCGATTACCACTTGCTTCAAGTAACAACCAGCTATCATTAAAGTTACCGTTAATCACATAGTTAGCAACTTTCCCTATACCACCTTCGCCATCAAACCTTCTACTTTTTTCTAAAAACACTAGGTGGTCGGCAGCAAGTGTTGAATGTCTATTTTTTGTTAGTTTTTTCGATGAATAAAGCTGTTTGTATGTCGTTATATCTTCTAAATATTGCTGATTTTCGATACTGAATCCGTAGTGAGGCTTTGCTGCTAAATCGTTCAAAACACTGCCAGTAGCCACAGAAGGAAGTTGGTCTGCATCACCCAATAATATGACTTGGCAATGTCGGGGTAAAGCACGAAAAACTCGTACCATCATAGGTAAGTCAACCATAGACACTTCATCAATGAGAAGCACATCTATATTAAGCAAATTATCTTGATGATGACGAAAGTTAACACTGTTCGGAATAACGCCAAGTAAACGATGTAAAGTTTGTGCTTGCTGAGGGATTTTAGCTAATATGTTTTCACTTACAAGGTCTTCGAACCCTTGCAATGCATTGGTAATAGATTCAGATAAACGCTGTGCCGCTTTCCCTGTGGGTGCAACAAGTGCTATTTTTTTATCTTTATGGCTATTGTTTATTGCATTTAACATAACAAGCGCAGCTAGCAGTTTAGTTACTGTATAAGTTTTTCCTGTTCCAGGGCCGCCAGCAATAATACTTAGGGGCTTATTTATAGCGTTAGCCACAGCGACCTTTTGCCAATCAACATCTTTTTCAGCATGCTCTGGAAAAAGCTGATTAATACAGTGTTTTATTTGCTGTAGACTAAAACATTGCTGATTTTGATCTTTTACATCATCGTTTTTATCGACAATAAAAGTCAGCAATTCTTGTTCAAAATTAAAATAACGGCGTAAATATAATCGACCTTTATTGAAAACAATAACTTGCAGTTGCTTTGCCTCATTTAAAGCAGCCAGTAATTTTTCTAATGTGGCTTCGTCGGGGAAAACAAAACCGTGATTCATCACGATCCCTTGGCTATCACAACGGTAACCATAATGGCTACTTGCTATAACAGATAAAGGTAAACAACTGTGCCCTGCTCTTAAACTTTCGCTAAGCGCCACGAGTAGATGAAAAAATTGCTTATTCTGGTCGTTATTTAGTAAGGTTGCACACTGAAGGCTTTGGCTAATTTCTTTAGCAAAAAAATAGTCCACCGCTTCAATATTATTGATTTGCTGCTGAGCTTGTTGAAACTGTTTATAAATAGCAGACATTTAGCTATCCCCTAGGAATATTTGATCAAGAGCGTAAAGTTCATCAAGAGTAATATGACGATAATAAACCCCGCAGCTCTGATGTGCTAAGTCGTCGGTCATGCCACGTAAATACAAGTAATACACACCACCAAAATGTTCAGTAGCATTGTAATCTGCTAAGTTAAGTTTGAGATAGCGGTGAAGCGCTAAAGCATAAATAAGATATTGTAAGTCGTAGTGATTTTTTTCAATATTAGCTCTCATTGCCTGTTGATCATAATCTTCAAAGTTATTGCCTAAATGACTCGACTTATAATCACAAATATAATATTTGTTGTCATGTTCAAAAATCAAATCAATAAAACCATGCATCATACCTTTTAACTTATGATAAGACGGTAAACGTACAATTGACTGGACAGTTGTATTACTACCAAAGTTACGGTGTTGCGATAACAATTGAGTTAGTTTATCTGTGTTTGCATCACGCATCGGATAATAAAACTCACTTTCGCGTAGGGTCTTTTCTTTCGGTAAAGCAGCTAAACTTAGTGGTGTACTCAGCCCATCTTGATTATTTATCTTTAATGTGTCCATTAACGTGCCATTAAGAGAACTCGTTAACACTTGCTCTAACCAAAATTGTAAATCGAGTTCTTGATAACCTGGTGTTAACTGACCATATTTTTGTAATGGTCGTTCCATCGCTAGTTGCCAATTAGGTAGCGTAAAATCGACATGTTCAAGAATATCATGCAATAAATTACCGGTATGAGCCCCCTTCGCCAAATTAAAACGTAATAAGCTACTCGCTAACACTGCACTTTTATTCAAACTATCATCAAGGAGCTGCTCTGTAGAATTGTCGCGATCCGGTGACGACACTCCACCATGACGTAAATTTCGACTTAACGCTGAGAATGAACTTAACCACCAGTCACGCTCTATTTTACCGGTAAATTGTGCCACTTCGCCTTTTTTCTGACTTGCTACTTTGTTAATGGCTTGTTGTGCTTGTAATTCACTTTCATGAGTTTGGCTTGAATAAACACGTAAACAACTACTATTGGGTTCGTCTTCAACTAATTTTTGTAAACTTTGCTCTATATTTTGATCTTTCTGCCATTTCAATGCTCGGCCTAGTGGCGAGCTTTCAGCTTTATCAAAGCCGGCAGTGAGCAAATAACAACGTTGCTCAGCACGAGTTACCGCCACATAAAGCAAACGAATACTTTCTGCATAGGCTTCGTCAGCCATCGCTTTCTTTGCCTTATCAGCACCATCTAAACTTAATTTTAATTGCTGGTTTTCGTCATGATATTCAATAAATGTTACCGAACTTGTACCAAATTTAAGGGGATCTTTGTGTCGAGTAGCAAAAGGCACAAAGACAACTGGATACTCAAGCCCTTTAGAGCCATGTTGGGTAATTATGCGAATAAGGTTATCGTCACTTTCTAAGCGTAGTTCTGCTTCTATTTCTGGATCATCAATAATACTTTGCTGTTCAAACCAGTATAAAAGCTCTTGTGGCTGACGATGCCGTTGACTAGCCGTTTGCAATATTTCAAACAAATGTAACAAATTAGTCAATATCCGATCTTGATTATCCATCGACAATCGAAAATGATCGTGCATCAATTTTAAGGCCATCGAAATAAAGCCTTTGTATAACCATTCGTTACGTAGCTGTTCAAACTCAAGCTTTAACGATTGCCAAGCCATTTCGTCATTTTGTAATTGGTGATACTTTTCAGGATGATAATCAAGTAAATCTCCAGCGATTGCAGCACTAAAATAACGTTCATTCTCGACAAACAGCACACCTTTTAGTAATTGTAATAATTGCTCAGCTTGCTGACTTTTCATTAAATTGGCACGGTTACTCATAAAAACAGATGCCAAGTTTGCATTCTCGAGTGCTTGTTTTATATCTGCAGCTTCTGCACCGTCACGAACTAAAATAGCAATATCTTTGGAAGATAAGCCTTTGTCAGCAATTACTTGGTTCTTTTCACTTAGTAAATCAATAATTTCATTGGCACACCAAGTTGCCATAGTCGCCCTAAAACTTTGAGCAACAGCCTTTTTAGCACTGTCATCATTAAAGTGAATAAATTGCAATGCCTTATCATTATTTTCATTTGTTATTGCCTCTTCTTTAGCAAAGGGAGAAGGCTTAACCGGTAAATAAGGAATTTCATAGCCAAATACATCCGTATTAGCTGCATGCGAATCACAGCCTAAATTATTTAGCGCTTGTCCATAAAAAAGGCGGTTATAACCAGCGATCATCATAGGTGTAGAGCGCCAATTGGTATCCATCAGCCATTGATGGTCGCAATCTTTACGTGCACTTAAATAAGCAAAAACATCCCCACCACGAAAGCCATAAATAGCTTGCTTTGGATCGCCAATCATATATAAGGCCGCTGTTGATTGGTGGTAGTAAATATTTTCTAAAATCGAAAATTGTAACGGATCGGTATCTTGAAATTCATCGACTAAAGCTACTGGGTATTGCTCAAATAGAATTTGCGCTAACTGTTGCCCACTATGCTTCTCTGATTCTAAGCAATTAGCTAATGTTGATATAAGGTCGTCGAAGCTAAGGATATTAGCATTGCTTTTCTGTTCAATGATCTTCACTCTTATTTGATAAATACCTTCTCGAACAATCATTAAAGCTCTTGCTTTATCAAGCTGTTTATCTAACGTTTTAAGGGCTAACTTTACAGCTTTAACAGGTTCAAAAACGGCTAATAATTCGGTTTTACCTGCGGAACGAGCATAACGTTTTCCGTCAATAAAACCGTCAGGCATTTTTTCTTTAGCCACGATAAGGTTTTCATTCAGCCTTTTTAGCCAACTAATTAAGACCAATAATTCTTCTTGACGCTTCTCTCGGTCAGCACCTTTTTTTACATCAATAAGATACTCGGTTAACAGTGGCTGATTATTTTCAAGGTTAATAATAGACTGGTGAACAAGTTCAAGAAACTGAGCTTCAATTTGCGTGGCATCAACGACATCAAGTTCGCTATTTTTAGCAATTGCCTTAGAGAACTGACTTAAAAAGCTTAATGGGTTTTGCCAAAATTTTGCAACTTGCTGAAACTGCTCTGGCGTATTCTTAGCAAGTACTCGATACCAATCTTGACAAGCTTGTACAATAATATCTTGGCAGCTGGTTTCCATTTTGGCATTAAAGACTAAGCCACTAGCGAAGGCATGTTGACTTAATACCCGTTTACAAAAGCCATGAATGGTAAATATTGCGGCTTCATCAAGATACAACAGTGCTTGGCGAAGTAGGACTTCTGGCTTTATACCTGTTAAATTCTGATTTATTTCTCTGAAAAACTCATCTTCAATGATCAATTGATCCCAGTTTGCTAGCGCATGACGTATAAAAGTATCGACACGCCCGCGCAATTCTTCTGTCGCGTCTTTGGTAAAGGTCATCACTAAGATTTGCTCAACGGGCAACTGTTTTTCAAGCAATAAACGCAAATACAATCGAGTAATATTATAGGTTTTTCCGGTTCCTGCGCTGGCCTCAATGAGATGCTTATCTTGCAAGGGAATTTGGTGAGCAATTAAATTATTCATTTTATTTGCTCCCTAGTTTTCCACATAGGTAAATACACCTCTTTTAGCAACAATAGGTGATCATCTAGTTCAGGGCATTGTTGCCAAAAATAATGCATGTAGGGATCTTGTCCTAAAGGTTTAATGATATTAAGCATACTGCCCGAGTCAGACCAGAGTTTTTCGAGGTGTGTCTGTTCAAAGGCTTTAGCTTTGAAATACTTTTCAGCAATTTCGGTATTTAATAACAATGCTTGTTGCTGACCTTTTAAATAAGTTGTTAGTAATAAGCTTAAATGTTCTCGTGCATTGTCAATTTTACTATAACGATATTGTGTTGGTTTCTGGTTTTTAGTATCAAAGTAAAAACCTTTGGTTAAAGTAACAAAAGCCAATTGCTCTTGTTCAGTAGACTTCTGGGCAGTCTGCTCTTGCCAGCACTGTAAAATAAGTTGATGTAAATAAAGGCCAAATAAATCTTTACCTTTTGCTGAAGAAGAGCGATAAAAAACTAAACAATCATTCTTTACTGGCAGAGTCGCACTAATAGTAATGTGATGCACAGGGCTAAGATCAATGGGCAGTTCAATGGAAATAAATGTTATTTCTTGCTCATTATCAAATGTTTGTTCGCTAAGGTTCAAATCCGTTTTAATGTATTCGCTAAAAATTTCACTGTCATCTCGCCATCTATTTAAACTTTCATCGGTACTAGGCAGGTCCGGAAATACGCCGCTGGCACGAGCAGTATTAATTGCATGGTTAATTTCTTGGTCTTGGCTAGTTAGCTCTTCATCATTGCCTGATATATCTCTAGCCAAATTCAATGCTATTAATTGTTGCCGTAATAAGTAGCTTTGCAAAAAATTTTCACTAAAGGGCTCTGTATCGTCTAACTGACTTTCGTAACTTTCAAAATATAAATGCAGCTTATTTCGAGCAAACGCTTTAGCTGGGTGCTGAAAGAAACTGATCAGTTCAGTAATATCAACAACTTTAGAGACTTCTTCATTATCACAAGGCAATAATAATTCGGCGGTTTGTTCGGTTTTTTGTGCAGATTTTAATTTTAACCAATTAGCATCAAAACTTTTTAATGTAACAAGGTAGTTTTTCTCACTAAAAGGCTGCATTGCTAATTGATTAATATTTGAAGATCGATCACCATTTTCTGCGGCATTTAATAACTGCCAGCTATAGCCAGACTCTAGATACTCCATTAATTCTTTTAAAACAATCGATGGCTGCTTCTCATTATTGTTGCGGATATTACGGCCTTGGTAACTTAAATATAGTGCTTTACGTGCTGAAATTATTGCCTCTAAAAACAGATATCTATCGTCTCCCCTACGTGATCTATCGCCTAGCTGACTTTTACTACTAGCCATTAAATCAAAACCTAATGGCTGACGTTGGCGCGGAAACTCGCCATCATTCAAGCCCAAAATAGCGATGACTTTGAACGGAATACTGCGCATTGGTAACATTGAACAAAAAGTTATTTGTCCAACCATAAATTGTCGACCGGGATCGGGTTGGCTAAAATGATTGGTTAGAAAGTCACGAACAACACTCAAGCTGATGTTTAACTGATAACCCGCATGTTGGCAATGCTCAGTTAATGCGGCTACAGCTTGGTCAATAACAGTAAATGCAACTTCGTCGGTTACCTCAAATAGCTCATTCAACATAGTTAATAAAAACTCATGCCATTGTATAGATGACTTTTCTTTACTTAACTGTTGAGAATAATACTGCAGTTGCTCGATAATCAACATCAGCTTACCCAATAAAATGGCATCGTTGCCTTCTACATTAGGCAGGTAAAGTTGCTCATCAACAAACATGGTTTGATCGCTAAAAGCAAAACCACGCATTAATCGTGATAAGCCTTGTTGCCAAGTAAAGGCATTATTAAGTTGTTCGCTGTTTAAAATATTTTGCTTATGCTTTTTATCTATTCCCCAATGCACACATGCTTTTTCTAACCACGCCGATAATTTGTCAAGCTCTTCAAGGCTAATAGAAAATTTATTCTGCATTGCAGGTAAACGTAATAAGCCCATAATTTGCGAAACTTGAAACCGACTATCAGGTAAACTTAGTAATTGCGTGAAAGCGGCAACAATCGGCTCTGCATCTTTACTGACTCTGTCGGCAATAGAGCAAGGTAACGGAGGAATTTTATCAGCTAAGTCTTGCCAACCACGGGCAAAAACAGCATTTACATAAGGTGCATATTCTTCAACTTGCGGGCACATAACGATGATATCTTTTGGTGTTAAAGTTTTATCTTCATTAAATTGGTGGAGCAACCAGTCGTGTAGGCCTTGAACTTCGCGTAATGCGCTATGAGCACTGGCAAAAACAATCGAGTTATCTTGTTGATTTTTAGCACAGTCTCGTTGGTCGGTTAAGCTGAGAATATCTTGCTGAACTTGTTCTAACACCGACAATTTAACTACAGCGTCACTTTTTAAAGGTTCATCATAAACATCTATATTCACAGTTGAATAATCATTTAATAAAGCCATAAATTCTCGGCCTTGTTGCCCTAAATTTGCTAACAAAGGGTTACCAACATTTATACTGGTATCGTCATGACCTTTTATCCACTTAGATAATAAGCTAATGGCTTGTTTTTCTGATTGGATATCACCCCAATAGTCAAAGCATGGATTAAGGTGGAAAAAGTGAACTTCAGTATGTTGTCCTATAGCTTCGATAAAAGACAACCACATTGGCGCCATGGCATTAATACCAAAGAAAGATAAACGTGGCGGTAATAAGTGTTTTTTAGCGGCTAAATTTCCAACAGCTTCATTCATTAATTCGATCGGGTTATAGCTTTGCTCTTGGGTTAATATTTGCCAAAGTTTTGCCTGCCACTTTTCTACTTCGCTGCTTTGTTTATTGCCCTGAAAGCTAGCATTAGATTTCCCCTGATGCCAATCATCAATCCACTCGGGGCGGAAAATTAAATATTGTTCATATAAGTCGGCTAATTGACAGGCAAGTTGGTAACGTTTTAAGGTTTGTTTTTCGTTAAATATTGTTGTTGATTGTGGGCTATTATCAATATTATCTTTGCTGTTTTTACCTAACCAATATTGGTTAGCATCAATAAAATCGTGGTCTGACAATACCGCATCGCTGCTTAAAAGTTCGTCAATTCGCCAAGATAGGACTTCACGAGAGAATGGTGATTGATCTGGCACGTTTTCTTCGCTAGCTAGGTTTCTTACTAGCTTCCACAAAAACTGGGAAGGTAACGCGTAACTTAAATTCATACTGATACCACGTTGTTGCGCTAACGACATGTTAAGCCAATGCTGCATGCCCGCATTTTGCACAACGATCATTTCATGACTGAATATTGGGAGTGGTGAAACTTGCTGGATTTTATCGAGAAGCGCTAATAGATTTTCCATTTTATTAGCGGGATAAAGGTAAAACAATATGAAGACCTTATATGCAATTTTTTCTGGCTAAATTTAACCATAACAATCACGATAAAGCTATTGAAATTACCCGTGTTATTTTATACTTCAATGTCCATTTTATTGAATAAAATCTAACTTTTCTTGAAAGTATTTACCAAGCAATGGAACTAAATGTTTGTCACCAATAGCAGCGTAATAAATCGCCATTAACCAAATAATGAAAACAACAATATTGATCGCCCAACCTATAAGTGGAATGAAAGATAGTATAGCAGCGGTTAATGCAAGACCTAAAGATTGTCGTAAGTGAAAGGTTGAAAAACTAGAGCGGTTTTTACTATACAGTAGTATCGCGACACACCAGCCAATAACAGTGAAGTAACTGATAACAGCAACAAATTTTGCCATATCAAAATTAGATTTACTGGGGAAATGAAATTGTCCCATAGCCAAATACTCAAATGAAGCCATATTTAAAATTTAGTACGAAAATTCGATTTCAACAAGAAAAAGTTCATACAACTTGATTGGACTTATTTGTGAAAAATAGAATTAATCCATACTTTCCTGCCCATTATTGACCTTAATCAACAAAGGTTTACCCAAAGATATGCCATGCTCTTGATAATAAGGTTTTTCCGATAGATGTTGAAAACATAGGTAACATTATCCTTTAACCTAATCGAATAATTAACTGCGAATGGACAAAGTAATGAACATAGATTTTGATGAAATCACTTATTTAAAAAACCCTGATGTTATGGTTTTAAAAGCTGATTATATTCAGTTCTTAATGTCGCTTACTGGTCCTACTGTTATTGATATTTCAGGCAGCGACGTTCAAAAATGTCGAGTATTCATAACACTTTTACATGGTAATGAACCATCAGGTTTTATTGCTATGCACCGTTGGTTAACGGCACAAGATGAGCTCCCTATTCCAACAACTAATGTAAGACTTATTATTTGCTCCGTTGAAGCTGCGAATATTTCTCCGTTGTTTAGCCGTCGTTTTCTTGATGGGGGAAAAAACATTAACCGCTGTTTTTCTGATAAGGATTCGACGGACTGCGGCTTTTGCCAACGTGCTTTATTAATAGAACGAGCAATAAGTGAGGTTACCCCAGAAGTCATAGTGGACTTACACAACTGTGCTGGCTCAGGGCAGGCCTTTGCTATGACACCAGTAATTACCCCTGAAATATTGTCAGTAGCATCTTATTTCTGCCAAACGCTCATTTTATCTGGGCTACGATTAGGTACGTTAATGGAAAGAAATTTCAATTGTCCGGTGGTTACCGTTGAATGTGGTGGCAGCAATGACGAACAAGCACATCATATTGCCTATCAAGGATTGAAAAAACTCACCTTACATCAACAATCGAAAAACTTTCAACAAAGTCGAGCTGTAGACATTATCTATAAACCTCTTCGTTTAGCATTAAAAGCACACACCAGCTTATCTTACGGTGAACATGATGAAGGAGCGATAGGGCTTTGTTTAATATCAAACATTGAACAGTATAATTTTGGCATTTCACGACAAGATCAAATGCTTGGGTGGCTTGACGATAAAGGCTTAGATAATCTTGTACTACTAAATGAACACAACGAGAATGTAATTGATGATTACTTTACTTGTCGAAAAAGAATACTGACCTGTGCAGTAGACCTACGAATTTTTATGGCAACAAAGAATAAAGGCATCGCATTAAGCGATTGTCTATTTTATGTAGTTAAAGTTTAACGAGTAAAATACCGCCAAATATTATATTATCCTGATTCTTGTTTTAGCCAATATTATAAGTTGTACTCGATTGTTAGACTTTACTTTACTTGCTTTGTTTATCCCTACCATTTTTCTTATTTCTATATCTCCAGGCATGTGTATGACATTAGCAATGACTTTAGGTATTTCTGTCGGTTATAAAAAAACACTTTGGATGATGTGGGGAGAATTATTAGGTGTAGCCATTGTTGCTATTGCTGCGGTTATGGGAGTAGCAAAAATAATGTTGGGATACCCTGAAGTATTCTTGATTTTAAAGGTGCTTGGAGCAATATATCTGACTTATGTAGCCATTAATATGTGGCTAGCTAAAGGTAAACTAGCCATTAATACCGAAGAAAATATCAATTCAATAAGTAAAAGAGCTTTAATACAACAAGGCTTTATTACTGCTGTTTCAAATCCTAAAGGCTGGGCATTTACCGTTTCGTTATTACCTCCCTTTATTAATAGCCAACAAGCACTAGCACCTCAGTTAAGCATTCTAGTGATTGTTATTTTATTATCTGAATTTATTTGTATGAGCTTATATGCAGCAGGAGGAAAAACACTCGCTAGTTATTTATCAAAAAATAACAAAGTATCACTGTTGAATAAAATATCTGCTTGTTTAATGTTAGCCGTCGCGTTTTGGTTATTGTTAGGTTAATTGATTATCAAACGTTGTAGAGACTATGATTTAAATCGTTTTGAGTCAAAATCAATAAAAAAAGTCGTTTGATGACTTTTTTCAATATTGCCCTGCTTTTCAATAGTTAGCCATAGTCGCCAAGTCATAACATCTTGTGAGCAGCTACCTAACATTGTTTCCGCGATGAATGCTACGCTTTCACTTTCATTATCGACTTTATTGAAGAATAATGGAATTTTACCCATAAACATGGTTTTCCCTTCCATATACCCCGAGATTTTAATTTTATTTTTGCTATTAGTTTTTTCTATTATTTTAGTGTTATTTATTCTGCTGACTTGAATAGAAAATGGAAATTCTGTCAGCACTTCTTCAACATTAAACTGTAGCCCAAAACTGCCCAATTCAGTGGTAAGTTCACAACGCGTTTGTGAATTAATACATTGAAATGGAATCGTAGCACTTTGAGTCGATTCTTTCGGGTAACAGCCAGATAAAATCGTACATAGCAGGAAAACAACTGTTGTTTTTTTAATCATAAAATTGGCTTAAATATCGTCTACTGTAGTTATATGTATGTTATTCGTACTAAGCCGAAAAATATTGTTGATCTACAACAAGATTCCATACTTTTTGTAATGACTTTTGACTATAAAATTATTATTATACGCGCGAGATTTTTTATCGCTATGTGAAATTTATATTTTCAACTATAACTATCACTAGTACTTAGTTTTTTTAAGTAGTGAAAAATCGATTTACGTTAATAATTATAACTGCGGAAACCATAACATGTCTCAAAGCAATACGTCATCAGTAGACTACAATTTTGATGTTGTACGTCAATTTACTGTAATGACAGTAATATGGGGAATCGTCGGTACCTTTGTTGGTGTTCTAATCGCGGCTCAATTGATTTGGCCTGCCTTAAATTTCGAAACACCTTGGTTAACCTACTCCCGTCTTCGCCCACTTCATACGAATGCTGTTATTTTTGCATTTGGTACAAGTGCCTTATTTGCTACTTCATACTACGTTGTTCAACGAACCTGTAAAACAACATTATTCGGTGGCAAACTTGCTTCATTTACCTTTTGGGGTTGGCAAGCTGTTATCGTACTTGCGGTAATCACACTACCTTTAGGTTATACCTCAAGTAAAGAATATGCTGAATTAGAATGGCCAATAGACATTTTAATTGCTGTTGTTTGGATTTGTTATGCCATTGTATTTTTTGGTACATTGATAAAGCGTAAAACATCGCATATTTATGTAGCTAACTGGTTCTTCGGCGGATTCATTCTTACTGTTGCTGTATTACACATTGGTAATTCAATGGTTATTCCAGTATCGATGATGAAATCTTATTCGTTATACTCTGGTGCTATCGATGCAATGATGCAATGGTGGTATGGCCATAATGCAGTTGGTTTCTTATTAACGGCTGGTTTCCTCGGTATGATGTATTATTTCGTACCAAAACAAGCTGAACGTCCTGTTTATTCTTACCGTTTATCTATTGTTCATTTTTGGGCATTAGTTTCATTATACATTTGGGCAGGTCCGCATCATTTACATTACACAGCGCTCCCAGATTGGGCTCAGTCTGTTGGCATGGTTATGTCAATCGTGTTATTCCTTCCTTCATGGGGCGGTATGATCAACGGTATTATGACACTTTCTGGTGCATGGCATAAATTGCGTTATGACCCTATTCTTCGTTTCCTTATCGTTTCATTATCTTTCTACGGTATGTCTACCTTTGAAGGCCCAATGATGGCCATAAAATCAGTAAATGCACTTTCTCATTACACTGATTGGACTGTAGGACATGTTCATTCAGGTGCTTTAGGTTGGGTTGCTATGGTTTCTATTGGCGCTATGTACCACTTAATTCCTGTATTATTTAATCAAGGTCGTATGTATAGCATTAAATTAATCAACGTACATTTTTGGATGCACACTGCTGGTATTGTTTTATATATAGTAGCGATGTGGATTTCAGGGGTAATGCAAGGGTTAATGTGGCGTGCGGTAAATACTGATGGCACGTTGACGTATAGTTTCGTTGAAAGTTTAACTGCGTCGTATCCGTTCTATATTATCCGTTTCCTCGGTGGTGTATTAGTTGTTGGTGGTTTTTTATTAATGGCTTACAACATGTTCAAAACAATTTATGCAAAAGACAATAGTCTTAAGCCAGTTGAAATAGTTTAGGAGGCCTACGATGAAAAATAAACATGAAAAATTTGAAAAAAATGTCGGTTTGTTCGCTATTTTCACTATTCTTGCAATCAGCATTGGTGGTCTAGTTGAAATAACACCGTTATTTTTTCAAAAAGCAACAAATACACCTGTTGATAACTTAAGACCCTATACTGCTCTAGAAATGGAAGGACGAGACATTTATATACGTGAAGGTTGTAACGTATGTCACAGCCAGATGATCCGCCCTTTCCGTGCTGAAACAGAACGATATGGTCATTATAGTGTTGCCGGTGAACAAGTTTGGGAACATCCATTCCTATGGGGTTCAAAACGTACAGGTCCTGACTTAGCTCGTGTTGGCGGTCGTTATAGTGACGATTGGCATCGTGCCCACTTACTTGACCCTCGTTCAGTTGTGCCAGAGTCAAATATGCCTTCATTTAAATGGTTAGCAGAAAATAAGTTAGACGGTGAATTAACAGAGAAAAAGTTAGCCGCCTTTAACTTCTTAACACGAAACCGTAGCCATAAAGATGAAGAAGGCAACCGCATTCCTTTATATTCTGCAGAAGATTTAGCTGGTGCTAAAGCCGCTGTTAAAGATAAAACAGAAATGGAAGCCCTTATTGCTTACTTGCAATCTCTTGGGCATGCGTTGAAATAATGACTATGGATTATGGCACCCTAAGAGGGTTAATAGCTTTATTAATATTAGCACTATTTATTATTATTGTGGTTTGGTCTTATTCTAAAAAGCAGAAAGGTGCTTTTGATGAAGCAGCAAACTCTATCTTTGAAGAAGATAAAACAAAGACTAATCTTGATGATATGAATAGCAAACAGGAGACTAATAAAAATGTCTAGCTTCTGGAATATATGGGTTTGGGTTCTTACCCTTGGTAGTTTAGTAGGTTGTTTTTTACTGCTGCGCTTTTGTTTAAAAAACTTTGCAGGTGTTCCTGAAGGTGAGCCTACGGGACACACTTTTGACGGTATCGAAGAATTAAACAATCCGCTACCTAAGTGGTGGAGTACATTTTTCTTGTTAACGATCGTTTGGGCCTTTATTTACATTGCAGCCTATGGTTTAGGTAATTGGACAGGGTTAATTGGTTGGAAAAGCTCTAACCAAGGAATTTTAAACCTTGCTGAGTCTAAAGCACAAATTCTTGCTGCGAAAGAAAATGGTTATTTAGTACAATATGACCGTGAAATTGCACAAGCTGATGCTAAGTATGGTCCAATATTTGATGCCTATGCAGCACGCAGCATTGAAGAACTTGCCACTGATGAAGAAGCGTTAAAAGTAGGTCAACGACTATTTTTGCAAAACTGTTCTCAGTGTCATGGTTCAAATGCAAGTGGTACAACAGGCTTCCCTGACTTAACAGATAAAGACTGGTTATACGCAGGCGACCCTGAAACCATTAAGCAATCTATATTGCACGGCCGAAAAGCCAATGGCATGATGGCTTGGGGTGCAAGTTTAGGCGGAGAACATGGCGTTAAAGATGTAGCAGCCTATGTACTGAGTTTAAGTGGTCGTGAAGTTGATGCAACAAGTGCTGCGGCAGGCAAAGAAAAATTTGCTATGTGTGCCGCTTGTCATGGCCCTGAAGGTAAAGGCAGTGCCGAAATGGGTATTCCATTAGGAGCACCAAACTTAACAGATAACGTTTGGTTGTACGGTGGGTCTCAACGCGCTGTTGAGTCATCAATTAATAATGGCCGCGCAGGTGTAATGCCAGCATGGAAAGATATCTTAGGTGAACAAAAAGTACATGTTATTAGTGCTTATGTTTATAGCTTATCGCAAGACTAATTTATATAAATGACTTAAGCATTAGCTTTCATTAAATAATTGAATCAAAAGCCTTGTGATGCAATATTCACAAGGCTTTTTTAATTATATTATTTAATAAAACACTGCTAATTTATTAGCTTTTTGTTGGTTCCCTACTTCTAATTCCCGTATAATAAGCATAATTTCTTCTCATAAAATAAACGTTATTCATGAAAACATCTTGGTATAAAGAGCCTTGGGCTTGGTTAGTTTTTATTCTTCCTGCTAGTGCGGTTGTTGCCGGTATTACCACCTATATTATTGCTAATTCCAATCCAGATCCTCTTGTCGTTGGTGATTATTATAAAAAAGGCAAAGCTATTAATTTAGAAATTTCTAAAGTTAAACATGCACAAAAATTAGGAATGCGCTTTGCATTAAAGCAATCAGGTAATGAACTGATCGTTAAACCAACGGGTATTGATAAAGAGTTCCCGGTACTAAATCTTAATTTTTATCACCCTACGCTTGCAGAAAGAGACTTTTACTTAGCCTTAACTGCTGATGGTAATGGCCATTTCAGACATATTTTTGATGAGTCTGTAAAAGGGAAATGGCGCTTGACCATTACCCCATTTGAAAATCATTGGAAAATTCAAAAAACGATCACCTTACCACAAAGCGAATTTATCAATATTATTCCAAACCCCAAAGAAGGCTAACTTCTTTCTATTGTATACTCCTAAGAGTTGCGCCATGGTTAACCTTATAATATTTCTCATTTATTATAAGGTTATATGAATACTTATTATCAGCCGTTAATACAACGCCTGATTATCTTAATACTTCATCGGTTTTATATATGAAAACGACTTGTTACCACTGTGGTGAAATTGTTCCAACAGGTTTAAATCTGTCGCTAAAAATTGAGCAATCCGAACAACCTATGTGTTGTATTGGTTGTCAAAGTGTCGCTCAGACTATCGTTGATAATGGTTTAGAAGAATACTATCGCTTTAGAACTGCCCCGGCTCAAAAAGGCGAACAATTAATCCCTGAACAATTACAACGTAATAAGTTGCTTGATGACAGCGCTTTACAAGATGAATTTACTTACCAAACTGATGAATATAAAGAAACGATCCTTACTCTTGATGGTATTAGTTGTGCTGCCTGCGCTTGGCTTATTGAAATGCAGCTAAGTAAAATTTCGGGCTTAATCAATATTAATGTTAATGCCACAACACAACGTGCTACTTTGCGTTGGGTAGATAAAGAAATAAAATTAAGCGAACTCATTAATCACATTGCCAATATTGGTTACCAAGCATTGCCTTTTAAAGCTAGTACAGCTGAAGAACTCAACAAAGCACAAAGTAAAAACTATATTAGACGTTTGGGTATCTCTGGTATATTAATGATGCAAGTTATGATGATTGCCTTTGGTTTATATTTTGGCGCTTTCTCAGGAATGGCTGAGCATAATTTAATTTATTTACGCTACACGAGCTTGTTCCTTACCATTCCGATTATTACTTATGGTGCTCAGCCATTTTATAAAGGGGCAATAAGTGCGTTAAAAGTTAAACGCTTATCTATGGATGTTCCTGTATCAATCGCTATTTCTCTTGCCTTTACCGCAAGTGCTTGGGCAACAGTCACCCAGCAAGGTGAAGTGTATTTTGAATCGGTTTCAATGTTTACGTTTTTGCTGCTTATTGGTAAGTTTTTAGAGTTTAGAGCGCGTAGCCGTGCTGCAGAAGTATCAGCTAATTTACTCAAATTAATGCCGATGACAGCTACAAAACTTATTAACGAAGATGGGCTGCAAAAAGAAATTTTACTTCCTGCGAAAAAGCTAATGCCATTAGATATTGTTTTGGTCAAACCCGGTGAAATTGTCCCCGCTGACGGCACAATAATTTCAGGTATTAGCCAATTAAATGAAGCTATGTTATCGGGTGAGCAAATTCCGTTAAATAAAAGCACTGGCGATAAGGTGTTTGCCGGTACTATTAACGGTGACAGTAATATAAATATTGAAGTTAAGCATTCAAGTGAACATACCTTTTTAAGTCAACTTATTCGCTTAAGTGAATCATCACAAGCGCATAAACCTAAACTTGCTAAATTATCAGACAAAATTGCACAAAACTTCGTCGCTGTAATTTTACTTACGGCAATTGGTACCGCGATTTATTGGCAACAGCACTTACCTGAAGAGGCTTTTTGGATCACACTCTCGGTACTAGTTGCTACTTGCCCGTGTGCGCTATCGTTGGCAACTCCCACCGCATTAACTTGTGCGACAACACGTTTAAACCGCGAAGGCATAATGATAAAGTCTGCACATGCGATGGAAACTTTACCTAAAGTATCCACCGTTGCTTTTGATAAAACTGGTACCTTAACCTCTGGCGATTTTTCAATTGTCGAAACACAGCTTTTCTCTGATGATCCAGCTAATAATAAACAATACGTTTTAGCTGTTGCAGCTGCACTTGAGTCGTATTCTGAGCACCCTTTAGCTAGGCCATTTAGTCAGTTTCGCGATTACTCATACAAGACTGAGCAAGTAGAAATAAAATCTGGTTCAGGTATTAGTGGCAACGTTAACGATATATCTTTTCGAATTGGTAAGCCTAGTTGGTTAATTAGCGAATTAGAGGTGCAAGGAAAACTTAAAACAGCTTCATGCGTGTTATTTAAAGATAATAATTTAATCGCTGCTTTTTATTTAGCAGACGAAATACGGCCTGATGCCCTTCCCTTAATCGCAAATTTAAAACAACAAAATATTCATACTGTTATGTTATCTGGTGATAACGCTGCCGGTTGTGAAAAAATACAAGCATCGTTAAATTTAGATGATGTGCACAGTGCATTGACCGCCGAAAATAAAATGGTGCTCATTAAGCAAAAACAGCAACAAGAAAACGAAACAGTTATGATGATTGGTGATGGTGTTAACGATACGCCTGTTTTTGGTGCTGCGCATGTATCTGTAGCTATGGGAAGTGGTACAGACGTAGCTAAAAGTGGCGCAGATATTATTTTATTAAATAATCGTTTAAAGTCACTTACAACACTCACTAATGTTGCTATCAAAACCCGACGGATAATTTGGCAAAATTATTTATGGGCATTTGGTTATAATGCCATAGTATTGCCATTAGCCGTTGCTGGGTATATCACACCGTATATGGCTGTTATCGGCATGTCGGCTAGTTCGATACTTGTTATCACTAACTCGTTACGTTTGTTGAAGAAATAAGCCAAGAGAAATAAGAAAATGAGCATTATTTATATATTGATCCCCATTGCAATACTACTAACGGCATTAGGCATATATTTTTTTTTCTGGGCAGTTAAAACAGAACAATTTGATGATCTGGAAAAACAAGGTATGAGTATTTTATTTGATGAGCCTATCGTTAAAAATACAGAAGCCTCAAATACAGACAATGAACAAAGCAAAAAGCCTAATCAAAAGGTAGACAATAAATAATATGCTAAGCATTGATTATTTATCAGCTTTTGTTATTGGCTTATTAGGCTCTGGGCACTGTATTGGCATGTGCGGAGGTATAACAACCATGCTTACTTCGGCTATTGCACCACAGAAAAATTCGCAAAAACAACTCAAACTGGTCAGTGCTTACCATTTTGGCCGCATATTCTCTTATGCTCTCATAGGTGCAATCGTTGGTTTCAGTAGTTCAATAGCCGCTAAGAATATTGGATTACCATTAGGATTCATGCGTATCGTAGCGGCAATATTTTTAATATTGCTGGGCCTTTATCTTGGCCAATGGTTAATGTGGCTATCGAAGGTGGAATCGGTTGGTAAGATAGTTTGGCGACATTTATCTCCCATAAGCAAAAAGTTTATTCCAGTAAAAAATGCTAAACAAGCTTTAGCTCTTGGTGCATTATGGGGCTGGCTACCTTGTGGTTTAATTTATTCAACCTTAACCTGGTCTTTGGCTAGCGGTAATGCTATATCTGGAGCTCTTATAATGGCTAGCTTCGGTTTAGGTACACTACCTGCTTTGTTGAGCATTTCATTAGGTACATTTGGCGTAAAGTCTTTGTTAACGAACGTTAAATTTAAAAAAATTATGGCTATTGTTATTATTATCTATGGAATATATAGCTTAGTCGTTGCATATCAACAGCTGTTTTAATATGATCGCTATTATTAAGGATAAAATATATCAATCAGGTCAATATGTATAAAAAGCCATGTTCAATATCGCAACACATTCATTGTCAAAACTGTAGTATCAGTGAGTTATGCTTACCATTTACTTTAAATGAGAAAGAGCTTGATACGCTAGACAATATTATTGACCGTAAACGCCCTATTCATAAAGGCGAGCAGATTTTCCAAGACGGTGACAAAATGCAAGCTTTGTACGCCATACGCTCGGGAACATTTAAAACTTTTACTGTCAATGAACAAGGTGAAGAACAAATTACAGGTTTCCACCTCGCAGGTGATTTATTAGGTTTTGACGCTATTGCAGATTCAGAGCACCCCAGCTTTGCTAAAGCCTTAGAAACCTCGATGGTATGTGAAATTCCTTACAATACACTTGATTCATTATCTAACTCGATGCCGAAGTTAAAAAAACAAATTCTTCGCATGATGAGCTCTGAAATACGCTCAGATCAAGAAATGTTAACTCTGCTTAACCGCAAGAATGCTGAACAACGGTTGGCTACATTTATTTCAACCCTAAGTACGCGTTATCATGCACGTGGGTTGTCATCTAGAGAGTTTAGATTAAGCATGACCCGAAGTGATATTGGCAATTATATCGGCTTGACCGTTGAAACTATCAGCAGGTTATTAAATCGTTTTCAAAAAAATGGTTTAATCGCTGTTGAAGGAAAACTTATTACTATTCTCAATATTGAAGAACTCAATAAATGTGCTTTGTTATAAGTTCTCGTAGATATTAATAGAAAATGCTTAACATTATCGATGTTAAGCATTTTTTTTTGCCTACATTTTCAACGCGAATTAATCATGTTATAAATATTTTGATTTAAAGCAAATAATAAACAAGAAAAATGGTCTATTGTTAAGTTATTAACACGTTACGGAGTATATGTTATGTCTAAATATAAAAAAATATTAACAGTTATTGATCCAAGTACCGAAGATCAAAAGGCACTAAAACGCTCCATTGAGCTCGCACATCGTAGTGGCGGTGAAATAACCGCCTTCCTTACCATCTTTGATTTTTCTTATGAAATGACAACCATGTTATCTGGTGAAGAACGTGAAGCGATGCGCCAATCGGTGATAAATGATCGCCAGCAATGGCTTAATGATTTAATCTCAGATCTTGAGCATGATAACTTAACAATAAACAGTAGTATTATTTGGCATAATCGCCCGTTTGAGCAAATAATTAAAAAGGTCATTAACGAAAATTACGATATCGTGCTTAAAGGAACACATCAGCACGACAAGCTAAAGTCAGTGATTTTTACCCCTACTGATTGGCACATACTTCGAAAATGTCCGTGTCCTGTATTGTTAGTCAAAGAGCACAGTTGGCCTGAAAATGGTAATATTCTAACGGCGATTAATGTTGGTAGCGATGATGATGAACATAGAGCTTTAAACCAAAAGCTGACAGATGAAACTATTCAACTTGCTTCTTTAATCAAAGCAAATACTCATCTAGTAAACTCTTACCCAGGCACTCCAGTTAATATCGCCATTGAAATTCCTGAGTTTAATGCCTGCGAATATAACGACACTATGCTTAAGCATCATTTAGAAGCGATGAAAAATCATGCGCAGTCATATAGTATTTCGCCAAATAATACCCATGTAAAAGAGGGGTTACCCGAAGACGTCATAGAAAGCACAGCAGAAGAAATTGATGCTGAGCTCGTGGTTTTAGGTACCATAGGTAGAACAGGTATCTCTGCGGCCCTTATTGGCAATACAGCAGAGCATGTTATTGACCGACTAAACTGTGATGTGCTCGCGATTAAACCTGAAGGCTATATATCCCCCTTAGCCTAAAACAGCGAAAATTTTCACACGATAATACGCCTATAAAAACCAAGTACCTGCTTGGTTTTTACCACATGACTTTACTTAATACATGGTCCAATCCAAGTCATTATGGTTTTCTTTACCTTTTTACTTAATAAAGTATCTAATAAATATAGATATAACCAACTCAATACATAATTGATGCCAAAAACTATATATTATCTTTATTAGCATTGTTAAAATAAATAATATTCAAGTGTAGTTCCCTTTTGAACTATCACTTTACTTTATGAAGTTTTAAATATGATCCCTGCAGAAAAATCAAAAGTTAGTCCTGAACTAAAAAAATTAGAAAAAAAATTACGTAATCGTGTTGGAAAAGCAATTGCTGAATACAACATGATTGAAGAATCTGACGTTATCTTAGCAGCAATTAGTGGCGGCAAAGACTCGTTTGCTATGTTAGATATTTTGATCAGCTTACAAAAAGCTGCACCTATCGACTTTAAAATAATAGCGGTGAATTTAGATCAAAAGCAACCGGGCTTTCCTGAACATATTTTGCCCAACTATTTTGAATCATTAAATATTCCTTATTATATTGTTGATAAAGACACCTACTCTATTGTTAAGCAAAAAATTCCAGAAGGGAAAACGACCTGCGGGCTTTGCTCTCGATTGAGACGAGGCACTTTATATTCATTTGCAGAATCAATAGGTGCAACTAAAATTGCGCTTGGTCATCATATGGATGATATCGTAGAAACGATGTTTTTAAATATGTTTCATGGTGGCAAGTTAAAAGCTATGCCTCCAAAATTACGTTCAGATGACAAACGCAATGTCGTTATTCGTCCTTTGTCTTTTTGCCGAGAGAAGGATTTAATTGAATATGCTCAATATAAAAATTATCCAATTATCCCTTGTAATTTATGTGGTTCTCAGGAAAATTTACAACGACAATCAATAAAATCGATGTTTAATGATTGGGAGAAAGTTAATCCTCAGAGAATTGAAAATATATTTAATTCCATTAAAAATATTAGTCCTAGTCAATTAGCCGATTCTAACCTTTTTGATTTTACGAATCTTCCAATCGACAGAACTGAAGAGCGAAAAGAATATGAATTTGCAGAAGCTGAGGTTTCTTCAAGTAATATTGACGACTCTATGATAATTAATGTCACCCACCTATAACGATAATAAAGTTGATTAAAGACATAACGTAACAAGTTGTTTTTGATCAACTAATTATACATATTAAAATATTTTCATCTTATTTTACTCAATAAATTTCTGTATATTAAGTTCCTTTTCATTAGCCTATACCCCGTTAACTTCCCAAGTAAATGTATCTTCAACTATACTTATTATGCAGTATAAAATTGAACGATATATTAGCTAAACTTTACATAGCAAGAATAAATACCAGCAAGATTATCTCTTTTATTCATTATGTACTTTAGCTATTGTTTATAAGCGCGTGCGTCTTTTCACTATGTAAGGATACGTTTCATGGATAAAGCGATAAGAACATCAGATACGCCCTACGCTATTGATGTAGAAGCTGGAAAAAATTACTTTTGGTGTGCTTGTGGTAAAAGTAAGAAACAACCACTTTGTGATGGTTCCCATAATGGCACTAGCTTCACACCAGTAATATACAAAGCCACAGAGTCTAAAAGAATATTTTTCTGTGGTTGTAAGGCAACTTCAAAGCAACCATTATGCGATGGTAGCCATTCTAGATAATTTTCACATACCATATAAAGCCGTTATATTGCTTGGCGTGACTTTAGTAGAACAGAAGGATTACGTTAAAATAATTTTAGCTATTACTGCTGATAGATTTTCAGTCGCTCGTTATTCACTTCTTCCTCGATGATCCTATACGGATGCTAACAAAAAATAACAGAATAAAATTCAAATTCACTCAGAAATATCTTGATCTAAATCAACAATAGTTTAAACTTTCAGAAATTACTGAAAGTTCAGAAAGGTAAGTCATGATACTAACAACTAAAATAGAATCGTTCGTTATGCACTGTGGTGAAATGGGTAGTCGTTGGGGCTTTAATCGTACTGTTGGCCAAATGTATGGATTATTAATCATTCATAATGAGTCACTAACCGCGATAGAAATATCTGAAGCTCTTAATATTTCACGCGGTAATGTCAGCATGGGTATTAAAGAATTACAATCATGGCGATTAGTTCAAGTGCAACACAAACCTAAAGATCGCAAAGAGTATTATTCACCTGCAGGATCTATTTGGGAAATGGCAACACGTGTGTTTGAAGAACGTCGTAAACGTGAAGTTGACCCTACCCTGTCGTTATTACGCGATAATTTACTAGATGAACCAGCTAACCAGCAAGAACAATATGCACAACAAAAAATGCATGAAATTCATGACCTCCTTGAAACTATTACCCATTGGGCTTCAGAACTTCAAAGTATGAGTCCTGACAAACTCAATACCTTAATGAAACTCGGTGCAGGGGTAAGTAAGGTAATTGATATGAAGGATAAATTCTTGAAAAAGGGCTAAACCTCTAGCCTGCTGACCCATTAACCCAAAGAAACAAATGTCATAAAACTTGTCACTTAAAACGTTATCCCCAATCACACTACACAGTGTTTACTAGGGGCTATGGAGTAAATCATGTTAGAAACCTTAATGCTTTCACGCATACAGTTTGCCGCTAATATTAGTTTTCATATTCTCTTTCCCACTATAACTATTGCCCTCAGCTGGTTTTTGTTTTATTTCAAATTGCGATTTGATCAAACTCATGATCCCATTTGGATGCGCGCCTACCGTTTCTGGGTGAAAATTTTTGCGCTCACCTTCGCTATAGGCGTTGTCACTGGCATTACCATGTCTTTTCAATTTGGTACAAACTGGCCTAAATTTATGGAAACAGTAGGAAATATTGCAGGGCCCTTATTAGGCTATGAAGTTCTCACTGCATTTTTTCTAGAAGCTGGTTTTTTAGGCATTATGCTATTTGGAATGAACCGTGTTTCTGCGAGAATACATACATTATCAACGTTAATTGTTGCAATTGGTACAAGCTTGTCTGCTTTTTGGATACTAGCACTGAACTCATGGATGCAAACACCTCAAGGACATGAAATGCGTGATGGTGTTGCATTTCCAGTTGATTGGTTTGCTATCATTTTTAACCCGTCATTCCCCTATAGACTGTCACATATGCTTGTTGCTTCAGGTTTAACTGCAGCATTCTTGGTTGCTGGAATTAGTGCTTATCGCTTGCTTAAAGGTGATGACAAAAAGGCGCCAAAATTAACCTTAAAAATCGCTTTGACCGTGGCAGCAGTGTTGGCTCCTGTACAAATATTTTTAGGAGATATACATGGCTTGAATACTTTGGAGCATCAGCCACAAAAAATTGCCGCGATGGAAGGTGTTTGGCATACCGAACAAGGGGCGCCTTTATTATTATTTGCACTACCTGATGAAGAACAAAAAACCAATCATTTTGAAGTAGCAATTCCTAAGTTGGCGAGCTTTATTTTAACACATGACTTAAACGGTGAAATTAAAGGGTTAAACGAATTTGAAGGTAACCACCCGCCCGTTGCACCGGTATTTTTTGCATTTCGCATCATGGTGGCTCTCGGTATGTTGATGTTGGCAATTTCTTGGCTTAGCCGATTCATATTATGGCGTAAAGAAGAATTACCTTCTTGGCTGTTAAAGTCGCTTGTTATTATGAGTTTTTCAGGTTGGTTAGCAACGTTAGCAGGATGGTATGTAACTGAAATTGGCCGACAACCTTGGTTAGTAAATGGCATATTAACGATAAAAGAAGCGGCTACTGATATCACACCAGAAAACGTCGGCATAACCCTAATAATGTACTTAGTTTTATATATTGTCATCATGACCGCTTATTTACACACCATTTTCACTATGGCTGGGCGAGCTATTGAAATTGAAGAAATCAGCAACGATGAACAAATAAAATCCACTTTTAATCAGTCTAATAAACTTTTTAAGGAGTAAGAATATGTTTGATGAAAATACCTTAGCGCTAATTTTCGTTGCTCTAATGGGCTTATCTATTTTACTTTATGCTGTATTAGATGGTTTTGATTTAGGCGTGGGCATATTACTACCACTCAATCAAAAGGATGATGCAGACACCATGATCGCGTCAATAGGGCCATTTTGGGATGCAAACGAAACTTGGTTGGTACTCGCTATCGGTTTATTACTTATTGCCTTCCCTGCAGCGCACAGTTATATATTTAAAGAATTATATTTACCAACCGCTGTACTACTCATTAGTTTAGTACTTCGCGGGGTAGCTTTTGACTTTCGTGCAAAAGCCGCATTTAGTCATAAACCAACTTGGAATAGAGTTTTCAAAATAGGATCATTCATTGCTGCATTAAGCCAAGGTTACATGTTAGGCATGTATGTAATGGGCTTTGAAACAACACTAGTCGCTTATAGTTTCAGTATTCTTAGTGCTTTTGGGGTTGCGGCTGCTTATAGTTATATCGGAGCATGTTGGTTAATAATGAAAACAGAAGGAGAACTACAAGTTCAAGCTGTGGCTTGGGCGCAAAAGTCTGGCTTAATTTGTTTTGTCGGTGTTATCGCAGTATCGCTGGTAAACCCATTAATAAACCCTGAGGTCTATGCAAAATGGTTTTCATCAGCCAATACATTAATGATTCTACCACTACCGTTAATTTGTTTTTCGCTGTTCATTTTTAGCTATATACAATTAAAACAATTACCTAAGGAAAATGACAAAGGCTGTTGGCGACCTTTTGTTGCTGCAGTGGTGATTTTTACCTTGTGTTTTTTTGGTTTAGCATTTAGTTTTTTCCCATACATAGTGCCTAATAAACTGACAATTTGGCAAACAGCCTCTGCGCCTGAATCTTTAAGCTTTTTATTATGGGGGACAATCATTGTTGTACCAGTGATCTTTAGTTATACCGCGTTTTCATATCGAGTATTTTGGGGGAAAGTACGAGAGTTGAGGTACCATTAACGGTAATTCTTAGATATATTCATTGAAATTTACCCTATAGTGAATTTCAATGAATTTTCCAACAAATATTTCTATTGATGAATATGTCTTTTTAAAAATCTAAATTTTTATTTATTTCGTTTTATTTATAATTTTATGATTTAAATTAGATCATTAATTCAAACTCTTTAGCTTGAAACTCTTTACCATTAAGTATGATTGAAACTTGATGAATACCTGAATAATAAACACGGGTACTAATCGGTTTAAAACTTTGTTTTCGCTCGACGTTATGTGACTCATTAGCAGCCAATATACGTTCACTTATTTTAAATACTTTCTTTGCTAACTGACCGTTTTTCTTCATAAAATATAAGCCGTATTCTAATCGTATCTTTTTCGAAGCTTCTGAGTTGTTCTTTAATGAAAAAGAAAATTCAACTGAAGATCCCATTGTTACCTTCTGTGTTAATAGCTTAAAACCCATCAATTCAATATCAGTACTATCATAATCAAACAGCGCTAGTATTTCAGGATAAGCTTGTTTTAATAGCGTTCGACAAGCATGTTTAATAGTACGGTCAAACTGAATACTTTGTCCTTTATATTGCCTAGAAAACTCGATAACAGTATCAGGATTATCTTTCGCAATATCATTAAGGTTGTTAGCAACGCTGCGGCGAACTATTTCCGTTGGATCATCAATTAGCGCATGCAATATCGGTAATAATAAAGTTGCATCTTTTTTATACGCTTGCAGTGCGATTGCCCAAGGTAATCGTGGTCTGCAACCTTCACTAGCTAAACGCCTAACCATAGGGTGATAATGTTCACACCATAACAACATTTGCGTAATCATCTGTTGGCCATACTTGATTATAAACGGCCTAACTGCAAATTCTGCACTTGTAAATTGGGTTATTTTTTCAAATGCCTTGATAGAGGTTTGATAATCATCAATGCCATACGTTTCGATATACTCTGGCAAAAACATGTACTCAACACTGCCCTCTTTGATATCCGCATCGCTTAAACTGTCAATCAAGTTAACTAAAATAATAGCGGCTTGGCGGAAATCTTCAGGCATAAACTGATGCAATATCTCTTTGGTATGAGTCATACGCTCTTTTAGCTCTAACTGCACAAAGTTGTCAGGTAATATTAACTGCATGAATTTACTTTGATCGAATTCAACTAGGCATTTACTAAGGTGAGTAGCTAAATTTAGATAAAATGTTTCATTGTACAAATCTTTAAAAGCTTCAGCCATTAATGTTCTCTTTATGAAATCCTTTAATGCATAAGCCTATACCAAAAAGCTGTATATAAAAACAGTATAAATGTAAATAAATAATACAGAGTGATAATTTTATCTTTATTAAATTTTATTGTTTGTATTGCTGACTTCAAAAGAGAAGTATTACAATAAGCAATTATTTATCAAGGCCTTTATATATTCATGTTATTGTAGAGAATATAAACTGGTCGCTATTTTTAATAACGGTCAAATAAAGAGTTTTCCCTAGGAATATAAATATGTATAAATAAATTCGTTTTTGTTATTACTGTATCGGTCGCTATTAGTGCCTGTGGCACACTAAAAAATGTTGGCAAAGAAATTGGACATACTACCAGAGATGTAACTAAAGAGATTGGTCATGCAACAAGAGATGCAGTAAAAAAACCGCTAAAGTGATCAAAGAAAACTAGTTAATACTGAGAGGTAAATATTAAGTTCAGATGGTCTTTAATCGCTAGATAGCATTGTTATAGTAACTTAATAAAAAATCGAACATAGTGTTAAATACTAGTCATATTTGCAGCGTTATTTAGTCCGCTATACCAATAGACAAAATTCTATCCCCTATTTTATTAATAATACTGATTTCACCAAGGCAAACAGCTAATATGGATTTATCTTCTTTAAATTCCGCTGGAATAATAAGCCTGCCAGTATTATTTTTGGGATAGCTTTTAACTTCATGCTTTAACTCTAAGCAGTTCTCATTGTAATAGATAATAGTCACGGTCGTTAAAACTTTATTCATTAACGTAATCCCAATAAGATCACTACGAATTCATAGCATAGAAGAACTATCGTCAATAAATCAGCTTTTGTCTAACTAGATTTTGCTTTGTCTTTTGATGAAGAGATAATTGATAAGATACGAGTTTTATAAGCTGTTAATTTTATGAGCATTGATCATGTTAAATATTCCTACGCTATCTATAAATCATTAATGCTTATAATAAAATAAGAAGGCCAAATTTCACGAACTTGGCTTTCCCAAAACGCGTCGGCTTTACCATCGGGCAATTGTAACAGCCAATACTTCGCCCACTTTTGCACAATTTTACCTGATTTACTTAATTTTAGTGGTGAAAAACGACGCTGATAACAATAACCGTCATATTCAACCACCGAATTATTTTTTGCCCTTCTATGTAAACCATCTAATATTGAACTTGTTAGCTCAACTTCAGTTAATTCCAATATGCCTTGTTTTTTCAAACAAGATAAAATTTCAGCTTTTTTTATGCTTATCTGCATATAGTCGTCAATATGAGGTGTATAAATCATTCCAGTTAAGCCGTATATCGATGCGCGCTCACGGTCTGCAAGCACTTTTAAAGGAATAAGCTTTTCGTTAATATCATACAATTCACTAATGTTATGAATTTTCACTGTTGGCTTAGGCAATCGATACACTCCGGTATACTTTCATGAATTTTAACTTGGTAACCTACGATTGTACGTTAAAGAAGGATTGAAATAACAACTTTGTTTTACTTTAAAGCCACAAGTTCTGCTTTACACCGACGTCTGAGTTGCAGGGGAAGATTGATAACAATATTTGCCTCTTGATTTTATGTCATTTATAAAACCATACGTTTAACAGTATGGTTTATAACATTATAAGTACATTAAGTACTACAAATTCATAGGTTCTTCCATTGGCTTAGGCAATATTTCATCAAAGTAAACTTGGTTATGACGGATCATCTCGGTAATTTCTAGGACATAATCAGTTCCACGAATCGAATAACGTAATAACCCCGTCGCTAATATTTGCGGTGATAAAGGTTGTTCTTGTGTGCGCAATTGCCCGCGGATCGTGCGAAATACTGAATAGGCATGATTTGTATTTATGTTATGCAAGTAACGTTGTACGCCATGTTCAACACTATTAAAAGCGGCAACTTCATGTCTAGCACCTTCATCACGCCCACCAGGCACCATGCCACAGCCTTTTTTGTAACACCACATGCCAAAGAAATTTAATCCTATTTTAGCAAAACGTGATGTTCCCCAGGCTGATTCATTTGCGGCTTGCACCAATATTAACTCACTCGGAACAATATCGATACGTAACAGTAATTCATCTAATTGTTGCAAAGGCGAATACTTAGTACTTATTTTATATTTTTTTATCAAGTGCTTTAGCAGTGTTTCTTGCTCAGCTGATAAATTTTCTTCTAATGACAAGGTTGCAAGCATAGTAAAAACCTCCGCTCGCAGCGCAAGTAAATTATTATTTTCCTGCTCTATAGCGGGATAAATGAACTCGAAAAACTGCCGTTTTTTTGACTTAATATCTCGAATAACAGCAAAATTTGGTAGCACAACATTGTGAAGTGGCTGCTCTACAACTTTCTCTTTCACAACAGGTACTACCGGCTTTTCAACAATAGCAATTGGTGGCTTTATCGTAGGCTTCAAAAATGAAAACGGGGCAATAAGCGCAATAAATAATGCGGCTATTGCCATAGTTTTAATAAAGTGATGAAGTTTCATAAATTCCTTGTAGATAAGTTAACAATAAAAACTCTCTATGAGAGGTAATAATTTACGCAGAAAAGCTATCGTTTACTGGCAAACTTTTAGCGTCGACCGCGTGAATTTGCATTCCAAAAATTTCACGGTATAAAATACCTTTAACATTATAAAAAAGCGGAGCAATAAATGTTAATGCAAATATAAAAAACATCACGCCAACAATTGATAACGAACTTTCAGCTAGTATAACCATAGGTATTATCGACAAAAACAACGCAACAATTAGCAAGGTATAGATAGTAAATAATTTAAACCATTGAAAACGAGTTGCCTGTACACTGATTATAATAGCTTTAATTGGCGATAACCTTTTTTCAACCACCAAAGGTAAAGCCAACGATAAGGCAACTGCCATATAAATACCGGGTAAAAGGAATAATTGCATGCCTAGCATAACTAAAATTGAAGTAAGTAAAGCACAAATAGCAACCCAGCTCCCCCTTCTTAAAAAAGAAAAAATCAGATTACTTTTCGTTTTTATACCAACAGCATGAAATATCCCCATCATTTCTACGCCAACCAGAAATGGGTAAATAACCATAGTGACCACAATATTTAATAAAGTTGTAGCTTGTGGATCTTTAATGACTTCCTCAATTCCTCCCATGGTATTACTGACCATAAATGATACAACAATGCCTAGAACAAGCGTAAAAAGTAAGCCTAAATTTATTGAAATACGAGAGCGAAGCGTAAGTTGCCAAGCCTCTTTTAATACTGAGGGTACATCAATGGAGTATTGCCCTTGCAAAGATTGTTCAATGCTACCACCAATTTGTACTACTTTTTTTTCATCCACGAAAATAACTGCCTTACTATAAATTTTTTCACATTATAGCAAGTTGGTTTCGTATTTGAAAACTACGACCAAAGAGCACAAATTTATTATAAATAATTTACAAGATCTCGCTAGCAAGAGTTAATACATTTTAACATTAGTTAAAAATAGCATTATTCATTAGTGCGATGTATACGTTGGAGTATTTGTTTAAAAAAGTCAGCACCCTTTTCTTCAGCTAAGGCAATATTATTATCTGGTATTTGCTCTGGATCTTTATAAACAGACAAGACTTTTTCCATACTCGCTTCGCGGATCACATGTATAGTTGGCAATGGCGAACGGTTAGTATAATTAGACGCTGCATCGAAAGCTTCACCTTCAAAATAGTAATCAGGGTGAAAACTGGCTAATTGAAATACCCCTTCATAACCAAGTTCAACAAGCAAGTCATTAGCATAGTCAAGTAAGTCGAGGTAAGTTTCAAAGTTTTTAAAGCCTTCATTGAAAATTAACAGGGTCGTTTCAACATTAGGCTCTTGAACCAATTTTTCAAACTGTTTAGTTAACTCTTCTAACGCAGAGGCAATTTTCTTAACATCACATAGTTGATAATGAATAGTGTTATTCACAAACTCTTTTTTGGCAAAAGGGCAAAAATTTAACCCTATGATAATTTCATCTAACCATTGCTGCGTTTTTGCAATATCAGGATCAATGATGTTTTTTTCTGTTATAGCATTCAAATGTTTAATTTCGCTTTATTCAGTATTTTGTTGTAGTTGCCACATAGTAGCATAATGGCCTTGTTTGCTCAGTAAGGTTTGGTGATCACCCTGCTCAATTATCTCACCTTTATGAAGTACAATAATATTATCTGCATCGACTACGGTTGATAATCGATGGGCTATTACTAAACTTGTGTGGTCTTTGGCGACGTCTTTTATAGCTTTTAATATCGCCTGTTCTGAATGGCTATCAAGTGAAGAAGTTGCTTCATCGAATACTAAAATAGCAGGACTTTTTAGAATGGTTCTCGCAATAGCTACACGCTGTTTTTCTCCGCCAGAAAGCTTTAAACCACGCTCGCCAACTACCGTGTCATATCCTTTTGGTAACGATGTTATGAAATCGCTCAAGTGTGATAACTCAACGGCTTTTTCTACTTGCTCTTTACTTGCTTCGGTATTACCGTATTTTACATTTTCATAAATGCTGTCGTTAAATAACACAGTATCTTGTGGCACAATGCCAATGCTTTTTCTTAATGAATGTTGAGTAATTTCAGTAATATTATCGTCATCTATGCTTATCGCACCTTGCTGGCAGTCATAAAACCGAAAAAGTAACTTAACTAAGGTCGATTTACCTGAACCACTTTCGCCCACTACCGCAACTTTTTGTCCCGATTTAATGGTAAAAGAAACGTTTTTAAGTATGGGCCGCGATTTATCATAATGAAAACTAACCTTATCAAATGTAACCGAGCCATTAATTAAATTTAATGCTTTAGCGTTGTTGATATCAAGTACTTTAGGTACTTTCTTCAACAAGGTGAACATTTGTTCTATATTAGCTAACGAACCTTTAATTTCTCGATAAACGAACCCTAGAAAATTTAGAGGAATAAATAATTGCATCATGAAAGCGTTGACTAAAACAAAATCTCCTAAGGTCATTTGTTGATGTGTAACTTGATAGGCTGCTAGAGCTAACATAGCGGTCATAGCTAATGAAACAATAAATGCTTGTCCGCCATTCAAGGCAAATAAAGACAAGCGATTTTGCATTTTAGCTTTTTCCCAGCTGGCTAATTGCTCATCGTAAGCTTTGGCTTCAAAAGATTCATTCGTGAAATATTTAACGGTTTCATAATTAAGCAAACTGTCAATTGCTCGGGTATTGCTAGATGAGTCAGCTTTGTTCGCCGCTCTAATGTATCGGGTGCGCCATTCAGTTGCATAAATAGAATAAATGACATAACAAGCGATAGAAACGCCGGTAATAAGAGCAAACCAAACGCCATAATTCACCCAGAGTATGGTTATAACCATAATTATTTCTAATAAAGTCGGTACAATATTAAAAACCATAAATCGCATTAAAAAATTAACCCCAGACGTGCCACGGTCAATATCGCGTGACAACCCTCCGGTTTGACGGTTTAAATGAAAGTCTAAATCAAGTTTGTGTAAATGTTCAAATACTTGTAATCCGATACGGCGAATAGCACGTTCAGTGACCCGACCAAATAAGGTATCACGTATTTCAGCAAGTAAAACTATGGTTAAACGAACAAAACCGTAGGCGGCAACCAGGGCAAAAGGGACAATAAAAATATTATTATCTTGTTGAGCATCTAAGCCATCGACAATATCTTTTAGTATAAAAGGCAAGTAAACACTGGCAAGTTTGGTTAAAACCAAACAAGACAAAGCAAAAGCGATACGCATTTTAAATTCAAGTAAATAAGGAATTAGTGACTTTAGCACTCGCCAATTTATCGTAGTGTTTTCAGGCAGCTGGTAAGATGAAGGACGCATTGAGGGAATTTACTCTGGAAGAAATTAGATAAACTCTAACGGCTTTATACACTTAAAGCAATCAAGTTAAAGCAGGCAATGCCAAAGTAAACTTCGTTAAGTGCATTGCCCTTTCTTTAAGTTATAGTGTTACCACCATAAGGTATATAAACCAATGAGTATAATTACTACACCTAATGAAGCAATATTAAAGCTGCGCTGTGTAGTAAAGCTTATTTCAGCTAAACTAACACTAGAATCATTCGTGCTAGATGACGACTTAGTTAGTAATGAAATAACCACCATCATGCCTAAGCAAAGGAAAAATACTAAACTCATACGATCCATAAATGGTAATTCTGGAAAGGCTTTACGCAGTGCAAAAGAAAATGCGGCAGAGCCAATCGCGGCAGATAACGCGCCCAATGAAGTCGCTTTTTTCCAAAACATACCTACTAAGAAAATCACAACAATGCCAGGAGTAAATACGCCGGTGAACTCTTGAATATATTGGAATGCTTGGTCAAACTTACCCAATAATGGCTCTGCCATAAACAAAGCTATAACCAATGAAACTAAAGTGGTTATTCGCCCTACTTTTACATAATGATGCTGACTCTCATTAGGCTTCATTGGACGATAAATATCCATAGTAAAAATAGTAGAAATACTATTGGTCATTGAAGCAAGTGATGAAACTATAGCGGCAACTAATGCAGCGAAGACTAATCCTTTGATGCCAATAGGCATCAAATCCATCATCGAAGGATAAGCTTGATCAGCTGCGGCCAAATTAGGGTAAAGAATAACGGCAGCAATGCCCGGAAGTACCACAATCAATGGCATTAATAGCTTCAAATAAGCAGCAAAGGCAATGCCCTTTTGTGCTTCTTGTAAGTTTTTAGCAGCCAATGCGCGTTGTATAATATATTGATTAAAACCCCAGTAAGAAATATTCATCACCCACATACCACCAACAAGTACAGAAATCCCCGGTAGGTTTGTATATTGAGAGTTTTCAGGTGAAAGGATCATATCAAAATGCCCGGGTAGTTCTTCTGTTAAAATACCAAATCCCACTAACATGCCTTTACCGTCAGCAACTGCATCAAGTGCTAAATAACTTAGTAATAAACCACCAAATATGAGTAACACTACTTGAATAATATCTGTGTAGGCAACGGCTTTTAAGCCGCCATAAAGTGAATATGCTATTGAGAATGCCGCAAGAAATAACATACCGTACCACCAATCAATACCGGCAACAGTTTCAATGGCCAAACCGCCTAACCACAACACAGCGGTTAAATTAACAAAAACGTAAACCAATAACCAAAATAGCGCTAAGGTAGTTTTTACACGATGATCAAATCGTTGTTGTAGATATTGCGGCATGGTAAATATTTCATTTTTAAGGAATATCGGTAATAAATATTTTCCCACGATGATCAAAGTAATTGCTGCCATCCATTCATACGAGGCAATAGCCATCCCCATAACAAAACCAGAGCCTGACATACCTATAATTTGCTCTGCTGAAATATTCGACGCAATTAAAGAAGCACCAATTGCCCACCAAGGTAAAGATTTTCCCGCTAGAAAATAATCTTCTGTATTTGCTCCTTCTTTTTTATCACTGCGTGAAATCCACCATGCAACCAACAACAAACCCAGTACATATACTATAAACACACCAATATCGAACATTGCCAACTTCATAAGTCACTCTTATTATTATTTTTAGAAAAATTATATATTTAAATAACATACAGAGTTACTTCTAACAATATACATACGATTGCATTAAGCGTATTAGCCTTACTCTTAGAGAATATGAGGCTGTGCTCAATATTTATTATTTCCTTGGTCTAAACTTAAATACAAAGCTCGTTTCACGGCGTTATAGCGATTCAAACAACAATGAATTACTGGGGGATATTTATGAAATTCGATATAAAAGTTATGCTGATTATCTGTGCTATATTCGCCTGCAGTGCACAGGCAAAAAGCACGTTATCTGATAATATTAGAATTGACAGTAAAGAACTAAAATACAGTTTGCAATATCGAGTTTATACACCTGATGGCATGAGAAAAACCGATAAATTATCGACACTTTATGTAACCGATGGTCAATGGTATTTAAGTGCTGGAAATATGGTCGAAGTATTAGATGCAGAAATATCCTCAGGGAGAATTAAGCCAATTCTTGTCGTATTTATAGATAGCCGTAACCCTGATAATCTCAGCGAAAACCGTCGAAATCTACAATTTTTTTGTAATAAAGATTACATGTCATTTTATCAAAAAGAGCTCTTACCATTTATCGATAGTAACTATCCTACCAGTATCAATAGAGAAAATAGAGTAATTCAAGGCTTGTCGTTCGGCGGTTATAATGCTGCATGTTTTGGATTACTCGCATTTAACGAGTTTTCTGGTCTGTCAATGCATTCACCAGCCAATAGTTTTATGTTGAGAAGTTTGCAAAAGCAATATATGGAGATGAAAAAGCGTCCACTAAAAATATTTCTGAGTTTTGGTAATGAAACTGACAACCGATATGAAGGTCGCCGGTTTCATGATGTACTTAAAGATAAAGGCTATCAACTGAAATATAAAGAAGTTCGTTTTGGTCATAACTGGAAAAATTGGGCACCACTTATAGACGATAGTTTGATATGGTTTTTTGCTACTACAAAAAAGCTAGATTAATAAATATAAAAATATCTAGCTCACTGCTTTACCCATTAGATATATTAAACAGTTGAAATGCCACAAAACAAAGCACAACAGCAATACAAATATCAAAAATTCGCCAGCGTAGTGTTGAGCTAAGTAACTTGCGCAGTTTGGGTGAAAATAATACTAAACTAGTAAACCAACAAATTGATGAAATACAAGCTCCTATGGCAAATTGAGCAGGATTCGCTTGTAATGCGCCAATACTACCGAGCAATAATACAGTGTCTAGATAAACGTGAGGGTTCAATAAACTAATCGCCAAAGCAGTTAAAGCTGTTTGTCGCCAGTCAACTTTAACTGTTTCTGTTAATTGCAGCCCTGAACTTCCATTCACTGCTTTAACGACCGAGCCAAAAGCCGTATATAGCAACATAAAAATCCCTCCCCATGTTAACCAAGGCAGAAGACTTGGCATCAATTCTTTTAATTCATTGGCAGAATAGACGCCAATTATAATTAGACTAGCATCACAGATAATACATACAGACGCTATAACAATACGATTAGCACCAGCCATACTTTGGCTTAATACCCAAATATTTTGTGCCCCTATTGCCACAATTAAACTTAAACCTAGAGCCATACCCGAAAAGAAAGAAATCATTTTTATCCAATAATTTAATTTGCAATTTGTTGATATACCTATGCAACTTATGCAGTAATTTTATGGCTTGAAGATTAAATACTTTATTGATATAAGTATAATGAATAATTTTATTGCTACATGCGTGAAACTCATGATTGATTATCAATTACTCCATGCTCTTTCTTCAGTCGTATCAGAAGGAGGTTTTGAAAAAGCGTCTAAGAAGTTGTTCATTACACAATCAGCGGTAAGTAGACGGATCTATCAGTTAGAGTCAGCCCTTGGAGGACCCGTTTTAATTCGTACAAAACCGCCTAAACCAACAGCGGTAGGAAAACGCTTACTTAATCATTTTCAACAGGTTATACAACTAGAGCTTGCTTTAAACATCAGAACGACAGATGAGAGTATAAATCTAGATACACCATTAACTGTAAAATTGGTTGCTAACGCTGATTCAATTGCAACATGGTTGCCAGAAGCATTAGCCATAAAACAATCCGCATCAAGTTTACATTATAGGTTTGAAATCATATCTGAAGACCAATCTATAGCGCTTAAACGAATGAAAGATGGTGAGGTTATGATTTGCATTTGCTCAAATTCAGAACCTGTAAATGGTGGTTTAGTAAGCGCTTTAGGAATGTTGCGTTACCAAGTTATAGCGAGTCCTGCTTTTGTGAAACGATACAATGTCAGCTCTATTGATCAGCTCGTTAATTTACCTTGTTTAATATTTGATGAACATGACACATTACAACATCAATTTCTTGCAGATGTATGTAACTCTAAGCCTAAATACACACATATTTGTCCATCTTCAGAAGGGTTTAAGCAATCCATGATTGCAGGTCTAGGTTATGGCCTACTGCCAATACTACAAGTTGGAAATTTATTAGAAACAGGAGAGCTCGTCAATCTAGCACCAGAATATTATCTTGATACTCCTCTTTATTGGCACTATTGGCAAACAGAAAGTCCTCAGTTAAAAGCACTTCGAACCTATGCGATTGATGTAGCGAAAACTAGGTTAAAACCAATAAAATAGCTGTTGAACTAACTATTATTACCAAAGGACAGTTGACTAATTATCTACGTGAGACTTAGTCAACTTGTTTAAAATCGCTTTAATATATTGCCGTATTATTTAGCTGTTAGAAGACGCAGCCGTTGAAGCTACAACAGTTGATGCCACTGCTTGCTGGGCAGCAACTTGATTTGCTATTACCGCTGAGCTTTGCTGTTCACTCGCAATAATACAAGTACTATAACCAAAGCCTTTTAGAGGGTTTTCCCAAAGAATAGCGCCATCTGAGGCTTGCAAACAAAACAAGTGCCCACCTGAATAAGCAAATATATTTCCATCTTCGTAGTAAACATTAGTAATGCTTGAACTTTTAAGCTTTGTTTTCCAAAGCTGCTCCCCCGTTTTTTTACTTAAGCTGACAACATGATTACTGATACCTAAAAATAATTTATCCATAAACGTCTCCGTAAACTAACTTGTGTAAAGAGCCCAAATAATGGGCGGTTAAAATTGACTGATATCAAAAGTGCTGAAGGCGCAAGCAAGTGTTCTTTGTTGCGATATACACCTTGACTTACTAACAGGATATTAGAACAGAAGTGGCTTGGTATCAATTTCGATTTGGAATGTAATTTCCGTAACTATTTGGTTCGGCTATTATTACGTATTCCCTCTCGCTTCATTTGCTAATTAATACGACTGTAAAATACTTATCATTGCTTTTTTTTGAGGTATTTCTTTTAAAATATCACGAATTGAATAACCATTTTTATCCATCAGTAAAGATACCATTAAATGATATCTTACATACAAACCAGACTCTTCAGTTAATCTCCATTTGTTATTCTTAAACTGTGCTAAATTGCCCTCAAAGTCAAAAGACTTTTTAGCGATATAATCTGGATAACCATCTGACAGCCACCGAGGTAATTGTGTTAAGTTTTGAATAAAGCCAACTTCATCAATAACCAGAGCATGAGCAACTTCATGTGTTATAAAATAAGTAAGATCTCGTTCTTTTGCATCAGCTAAAGTTACTCCTGGAAAGATTAATGCATTATTGGCAATATCTGTTGGTCGTATAAAAACGTTACGCCGAAACCCAGTACAAAAACCACCTATATTTTGATAATTTATTGGCCAAGTTACTAACCCCCAACGCCAATACTCTGTCGGTAAATGTACTCTATAGTTTTTACCTGGCTGATATAAATCCGACTTTTTTAAACGATAAAGTACGTCATTTGTGATCTTTTTTATATTTTCAGGAAGTTCTTTATCACTATAAATTGTCAAATTATTCTTAACGTATTTATAAGAATATAGGAATGATGGAAACTCGATTAAACACCAAAATGCAGAAACTACAAAGACAGATAAAATAGTAAGCCATTTAAATTTATTAATGATCAATTTATATACTCGATTAGTTGTTCTAACGCTAAATTAAGTAGCAAAAGCCAACGATATCATCCTATGAAGTCATCATTAATTGCGAGTTGATTTGAGCCACTTTTTAACGGGAATAATCCACTGTGGCAATGGGTTATAAAATGCGCCATGCTCCTTACCAGTACTAATTGAGATTTCCTTAAAAGTACCGACCCTTTTACTGCGATCAATCAAGAACTGACAAGATCCAACACCATCGGAAGTCTCGAATACAGAAAAGACATTACCGATAACTTCTAATTCAGAATTATTTTTAATAAATTTGGAACAACCAGCTAAAATGACAAAGTTGACTTTATCGGAGGCTAAATAGTTTGAAGTTAATATCGTTATAGCTCCACCTCGAGAAAAACCAATAAATGTAATATCTTCAGGTTTAACTCCGTTTTTTATAAGAGTTTTTGCATTTTCAGCTAACATTTGAGCAAACTTTCTGGGATCAGTATTTTTCGGACGATGATAAGCAATAAGGTTATAACTTTCATCCGAGAGAACTTTTTTTATTTCAGGAAAGTCATACATTCCCCAACGAGGATTTACCGGAGTAGCATTGGTACCCTCTACGATAAATCCATGCGAATAGAAGACATATTTTTCATTAGATTTAACTTCTTTGGGAAAGTTTTCATATATATTATCAGCGATACAGTTTGTTGATATCAATAAGCCTATCGCAGCTGAAATTAGAGTTTTGATGACGGTTTCCTTTGAATGCTGCTTACATAGCAGCACGAACTATTGTAAAACATATGAATGAAACGATTATTAACTAAGGAAATAATATTCACTCCGATATTACCCTGTTATGTTTTGTTTATGTAATAAGTACGAATCCCTTTCTTTCTTAATATTATTTCTAATAAAATAACAGGTAATGCAATAATTAGAACGATCATTTTTTCTCCTAAGCTCTTAACAATTGCAGATACCATTGAATCTGGAGCTATCGTTGGCTGTGAAAGAAAATAGAACAAAATAATAACCATTACACCGTATAACCATAACCCAACTTTAGTTATAAAGACTTTATTTCCATCTCTTTCTTCATTTGGAACTTTTTTCAAAATCTACCTCTAAATAAAGCATAACTCTCCCTCACTAAGGATAAATTTGATATTGGCTAAAGTGTTGAAAAGGTGAAAAGGTGAAAACAGCCAACAGTAATTTTACCTCTTGATTAAATTGTATCGCTAGCCAATTGCATAACGATCCTAATTAACAAGGTTAATAAAGCTTATCTTGGTTATAAAAAATAATCAAAATGAAATTAGTGTCGATATCCATACAATTAAACACAACCTGCTGTTTTCATTTTCGATTTAAACCACCCAATAAAAGTATATGTTAACCATTTAGTATGTAGTTTTCAAAAGTTCCAATGCATCTGCAAACTTAATCACCCCATGTGATATTATTTAATTTTTCCACGATAGCGGAAAGTATTAGCAGCAATTAAGTTATATTGATTATAATTATCGTCTTCTGATCAATAAATCTATTAATGCTGCACTTTTCATATCCTCGCTAATGTTATTATTATGGATTTATTTGCAAGTTTATTAGAGCAGCCAATTAATATTTTACCTTATGATGGTGAGGTTAGTTATTTAGGTGAAATCATGTCATTGGACGATAGTGATTATTATTTTAATCGCTTACTTAACAGTATTATTTGGCGATGTGACCAAGCAATGATTTTTGGAAAAGTTATTGAAACTAAAAGAAAAGTTGCATGGTACGCTCAGCAAAAATTTAGCTATACCTACTCAAACATTACTAAAACAGCGTTAGCTTTTACACCTGAATTATTGTCCTTAAAAGCACTTGTCGAACAGCATACCAAAGAAACATATAATTCCTGTCTACTTAATCTCTATCATAGTGGAGAGGAAGGTATGGCTTGGCATAGCGATGGTGAAAAAGACTTAAAAAAACACGGTGCCATCGCTTCGTTAAGTTTCGGTGTCGAAAGAAAATTTGCCTTTAAACATAAACAATCAAAGGAAGTTATCGCTTTACCTCTTAAACCCGGCAGCTTATTAGTGATGAAAGGTGAAACTCAAGAGCATTGGTTACATCGTTTACCTCCAACTAAGTTAGTTAAAGAAGCAAGAATAAACCTAACATTTAGAACAATTATGAGTAACTAACATATAGTTATTTTATTTATTGAGTCGATAAGAGCCTTGTTTGCATTGGTAACCACGGCTTACGTCTTAAAAGAAAAGCTGCTCGTAAGCGTTTAATACACAGTACGAGTAACTTAAACAATCAGCGTTAATAACTGCGACATTATTTCACAATACTCTGTTCTTCGTTGGTCGTTATTTTAATATTAAAAATACATCGAGATTTACGTTTTCCATTGAGTGCGACACCGATAAACGTAGTTCGAATGAAAAGATCATACAGTAGGATTGAAATGAACATTGTAATAATAGTTATACTAATAAGCTTTAATGACCAATGTATTGGTAACTCTGCGAACGCAATTTGCAACCATATAACTATGGGTAAATGAATCAGGTAGATCCAAAAGGATGCATCAGCGACATACCGAATTATCTGACTCGAACGAGCAAAAAAACGCTTACATAAGCCAATGATGATTGAAACAGTAGACCACATCATGATGGCATAACTGAGCATGAAACCAGCCTTTATAAGCATATAATAACTATGACTGTATTGCATTTCAAAACTCGATAATGTTACCGAACCCACCATGCTTATAATGCAAATTAGCAGTTTGTGCCAAGTAATGTCAGCAAAGCTATTCACCAAAGACAAGTTGCGATGAAGTAACCAACCAAAGAAAAAGAAACCACCATAAAGTAACGATATAGCTAATTCTGGAACAAGGGACTTATCAGGCGTGTTCACCGTCCAATGTTCCATAAACCAAAGACAAAACGCCGTAGGAAAGGCAACAATGAAAATTCCAACCCTTGAATTACACAGCCCCAAAATTAGACTATCGAACCATTGAGTTAATTTAGTATGTAATGGCTCAAATAAACTAATGCCATAACGCAGTATAATAATGCCGATTGAAATGACTAACAGGTAATACAAAAACCATAAATGTGTACCTATAAACATGTCTTGAGGAAGTGAAGTCAAACTATCAAGCCCTGTTAAGAGCCCGTTTAAAATATTTACATCTTCGCGCATACTTTCAGCTCCCATTGTCCAGCCAGATATAATCAAGGGCCTTAATAACAACCAACCTATGATAAATGGCAAAACTATCCTCAGAAGCCTAGATTTTAGAAAAGCCCTTCCGCCTTGTTGATGAAATTTAAGGTGGCTGAAAAAGCCTGCGATAAGGAAGAACAATTCCATGCGATATGAATGGTTAATCATAACAAAAACAGAAACAATATCGCTGGTCGATATATCCATAACAGCCCAACCAATGAATATAGGTATAAAAGAAAGGCTCGCGTGAAAGATAACTCCAAGCAGCAACGCGAAGGCGCGAACCGCGTCTAGATAATCAAGCCTTATATCATTGGTTAGTGATTTATTTATATTCATAGGAGTGCTTTTAGGCATAATACATTCTCAATTCATTCAAATATCATGGGGCTTTTATGGCCCCACAAAGTGTTTTATTAATCGATTATTTTTGTTTTAAAATTAATAAAAGCCGATCTCGTCAATTTCAAAATCAAACACTGTTGGTTGTATGCCAAAGGCAACTATGCTCAAGCTGCTTATAGTTGATGCATTGAGTTGAGTTTTTTCAGACCAAGCTCGTTTCATTGAATTAAATGGAATTTTAACTTCGTGGAACTTACCGTCTGATTTCACCGCAACCATAGCAGCGTGATAATCAAAGTTTGTTACCTCCGCACTATTAGCAGATACAGACATACTGCCATTGTCTATTTTCACTAATAACCTTACGCCATCAAACTTACTCACATCTTGTGGTAAACCTTCAGCATTTAGCAGTAGCACTGAACTTGCCCAACCTGGTTGTCCACGAGGGGGGACAATTTCACCTTTTACATGTAATTTCCCTTCTGATATATCTATTTCTGTATGTGTCTTCCCTCCAACCATTTTGTCATCTAAAAATTGTCTCGCAAGCCCTAAACTATTAACTTCAACATTACTAAAGTCATCTACTATCGCTAATTTTTCGCCCGCGTATGAGTAACAGGACAGCGTTAAAAGTGAGGTTATGCCAAGAAGTCGACCTAGATTTAAAACAGATTTTTTTGATAAGTTCATTATTGTTCTCCAAATTGATAATATTGTGTGTTTTCCAATAAGTACCGAAATGAGTTGATAAGGTGACAAAATAAATGAAAATAATTTTGTGCGCTGTTTTCTAGTTTTATGAAAAGTGAAAAATTCTCAAAAAAATTGTCACCTATGACTTAAGATGTGGCACATAGTTTTTTTAAGAAAGAAACTAAGCTAAAGGTTAAAAGCATTATGAGTCTATTTAAGAGAAAAAATCATAACACCGAAACAAACGACGCTAATTTAGTTATGTTGTCATTAGGAGGAGATCGTGAAGCTTTTTGTGAAATCGTCTCTCGTTACCAAAACTTATTATGCTCTTTAGCTTATTCGTCAGTCGGAGATGTAAAGTACAGTGAAGATATTTCCCAAGAGGCGTTTGTCGAAGCATGGAAAAAACTCGATACCCTTAAAGATCCTCAAAAGTTAAAATCTTGGCTATGTGGCATATTACGTTTTAAAGTCAGTCGTTATCGCCGTAAAGAGGACATTCAAGCTATCAAAGGCGCCAGCGAATTTGAAGAACACAATACTGCCAATTCAGATAACGAACAAATGGAAGAAACAGCCATTCGAGAACAAGAACAAGCTTTGCTTTGGCAAACCTTAGATAAAATGGAAAACAACTACCGAGAGCCGCTTGTTTTATTTTATCGAGAACAACAATCAGTTGAGCGTGTGGCCGATGAATTAGATTTATCAATAGATACGACAAAACAACGATTATCTCGAGGTAGAAAATTACTGAAACGTGCGATGATTTCATTTGTAGAAGATACCTTAACTAAAAGTAAACCCGGCATAGGTTTCACTGCAGGCGTGCTTACAGCTATAAGCAATATTGCACCGCCAGCAAAAGCTGCAATGTTTAGCGTAGGTGTTGCGAAAACAGGAACAGCCTTTAAACTGGCTAGTTTTTTAACTTTTCTCGCCGCATTCTCAGGTATTATTAGTTCATTTTTTGGTTTAAAGGCAAGCCTAGATCAGTCACGCACACAACGGGAGAGACGGCACGCATTTAACGTTGTTGCTATGTTTATGTTATCTGCCCTCGCATTTATATTAGCCATGTTTTCATTAAAACAATTAGCGTTAAGTAGTGTTAATAATCTACACGCTTATGCCATAGCTGCTCAACTTGTGGTATTGCTCTTTGTTATGGTTTATTTGTTCCTCGTTCACCGTATGTTTAAAGAAACACAAAAAATTAGGGCGCAAGAGCGCATATTTCACCCGCAAGAATTTCAGCGCGAAATAGACCAAAAAGGGTCGAACAAGAACGAATACAAGAGCCACCTTACTTTCTTTGGAATACCTTTATTTCATTTTAAGTTTGCTATGCTAGAAGCTAATGAGCAACCTGCCATTGGTTGGTTCGCAGGTGGAAGTAAGGCTTATGGTTTACTATTTGCTTGGGGTGGGCTTGCTATTGCGCCAGTAAGTATTGGTATTGTTTCTGTTGGTATAATAAGCCTTGGCGCAGTTGGAATCGGACTTATTACTATAGGGACTGTTGCTATAGGCATAATTGGATTTGGAGCATCAGCAATAGGATACAAAGCATACGGATCGTTTTCAGCACTAGGATGGGAAAGTGCCATTAGCAATGGTTTTTCAATAGCAATAGATGCCGCCTTAGGACCCATAGCCTATGCCGATCAAGTTAATACTGAGCTAGCGGCTGACATTTCGAATTTCACATTACTTGGGCAAAGCTATCAATGGCTTTTAGCGCTTATCGCCGTACTCGTTATTGTTCCATCAATATTACATGCGCGACAAGTACGAAAACGAATGAAATAAACATCGGGGCCATTAGTCTTGGCCTTTAAAATTTACGGCTATACCTTTAGGTAAAGACAAAAATCACAATAAATATTGGCTACCCATAGTGTTAAATATTGTATTGAAATCAATTAACCACTTAATTACCATATATGTAGCTATATTACCGCTTATCATAAATAATTAATCTGGTTAATATTTTCATTTACACTGACCTTACTCTTACGTTCCATTGGAATATTTTATGATTTACCAAAATCTTTTTAAGGCGATTACGTTACCATTTACCTTAAGTTTACTGTTTATATTTTCTAGTGCTGACATTAACGCGCAAGCTTTTAATACTCTAGGAGATTGGCAGGCTAACTTAACCATTTCAAAAGATAAAATAGTGCCATTGATCATTCACCTAGAGCTTGAAGATAAGGAAATCAATGGTTATTTAGATTCACCCACTACGGGTAAGTTTGACCAAGCGTTCTCTCTAATTGAAGTCGAAGATAATAAATTAGTATTTGAAATTGACAGCTGGAATGTGCATTTCGAAGGTGAGCTTAATAAACAAAAACAAGAAATTAAGGGCACTTTTATTGAAGGAAACTTTGTACAATCATTAACGTTTAATTTTATTGAACAAAGCATATCAAATCAAATTGATGATGTAGTTGGTGATTGGCATGGTAAAGTCATCAGTGGGGAAGCAAAGCCGCTTAGCTTTATTTTACATATAACCAATGAACAAGGCGTATTAGCAGCAACAGCTGATAGCCCTGACCAAGGTGGTTATGGTATGAAAATAGATAGCGTTGTATTAAGCCAAGGTGTCTTAGTATTTGATGTTAAAAAGGCAGATGTTAACTATACCGGTACCCTAACTAAAAATAAGCAAACCCTTTATGGAGTTTTTACCCAGCAAGGTGATCAAATGGGATTAACAATGACCAAACATAAAGCTGAGCTATCCAAAACTAAAGATTAGAGATAACGCTATAAATTAATGTTGTTCATTAAAGCACTGACGAACATTTTACAGGAATATAAAACATGCGTAGTGAATCAACATCGAGTTTAGTCTCACGCTTTTGGTTAATGCTAATTATTTTCTGGGGGTTTATTGCCATAAGTATTTTACTCATACAGCAATCCTTTACAGACGGCAATTTTATGGCTCATGTCGTGTTTTCAATCACGTTATTCATATCTGCCCTTATTACTTGTCCGCTTATTAAATGGCTCATTCATTATTTTGATTGGACCAATGCGCGCAAAATTAGTACATGGTTATATTTACTCATCACATGTATTTTTGCTTCGTATTGTGCTGCTGTGCTAATCAACGCTTTACTCGGCTTGTATTATTTACTCGCCGGTAAAGCTTCAATGTTTGTATTTTTTTGGAATAGCGTTTATTCAACATCGATTTTAATATCACTATTAATGCTACTTTGGACCGTAATTTATGTTGTATTGGTCTACAGTAATAAACTAAGCACAATGGAGTTAAAAGAATCTGCGGCAGCATTGAAATTAAAAGAAGCGCAATTAAATAGCCTAATTGGTCAGCTTAACCCTCACTTTTTGTTTAATAGCTTAAACAATATTCGCAGTTTAATGCTCGAAGATGTAGCTAAATCTAGAGAAGTTATCACCTCTCTTTCAGATTTTTTACGTTATTCGCTCACTAATAATAATCAGGCTTTTCAGTCAATTGAAAATGAGCTAACCATAGTACGTGATTATATAGCAATAGCATCAGTTCAATACGAGGAACGTCTTGATTACCATGAAAGTATTGATGAAACATTGCTTACTTCTAATGTTCCCCCCATGTTAATACAACTATTGGTCGAAAATGCAATCCGCCATGGCATAGACAGTTGTCCAGATATAGGTAAACTTGCACTAACGATAACTCGTAGTGAACAAAATATTGCAATTACAGTTGTCAACTCAGGACGTTTAACGGACAAAGTTACTTTCAGCGAGCAGCAAAAAAGCACAGGGCTAGGTATCAAAAACATTAAGCAACGCTTAAGTTTATTATTTAATGATAAAGCATTTTTTGATTTGTCAGAAGATAATGGTTTTGTAAAAGCCGAAGTGATTTTTCCACTTGAAAAACATAGTCATACTGAATCATAAGGGTAAATTTTGAGAGCAATTATAGTTGAAGATTCACGATTGGCACGATTGGAATTAAGAGAATTATTAAAGCTTCATCCCGAAGTTGAAATTATTGATGAAGCAAAAAACATTGAAATAGCACAAGAGAAAATAGAACAACTAAAACCTGATCTTATTTTTTTAGATATTAATATGCCAAATGGAAGTGGTTTCGAGTTATTAGAACGCTTGATAGAATGCCCTTTTGTTATTTTTACGACCGCTTATGGTGAGTTTGCCCTAAAAGCATTTGAAGTAAATGCTTTAGATTATTTAGTAAAACCGATACACCCTCAAAGGCTCGCTAATGCTGTTGAAAAATTAAAACAACGAATGAACGAATCAATACAGACTAAAAGTGAGGAAAATAACGATGCTAGTCATTTAAAAGAAAATTCTGAAGAAAACATCCCTTTACCTAACGATCATAAAATCTTTGTCAAAGATGGCGAACAATGTTGGTTAATTGATGTAGCAAACATTCGATACTTTGAAAGCTGTGGGAACTACGCAAAGATTTATTTTGAAACTCATAAGCCCATGATTTATAAATCGTTAAACCTGATTGAACAAAGATTAAATCCAAATATATTTATCCGAACAAATCGGCAATTCATTGTTAATACTCACTTTATTCGTGCAATTGAAACCAGTGGCAATAGTGGCTTAGTGTTAACCATGGAAGATGGCAAAGAGATTGATGTTTCTAGACGTCATACTAATACCTTTAAGCTATTATTAAGCTTGTAAATAAAAAAATAATACGCTTATCCTGCCATTTAACCGCTTATCCTAAAAGTTACAATTATCTCGTTTAAACCCATATTCTTCTCTTAGTTCACTGCACAGCAACAATAATTTATTTGCTGTGTAATCGACTTAATAACAAATTTATTAAATCAGCAGGAGTTACTCATGGATAATATTCAATTTACTTTCGGACTTATTGGATTCATTTTTGGAATGGCTGCCCTTCATAGAGTCATTAAATTAGAAAAAGAATTAAAAGATAAAAACATTATTAGCGAGCAAACTAACGAACCTAAAGGAGATAAGTAATGAAAATAGCATATAAAATCGGAATGACTAAACAACTACTTATTGCTACATTTTTAGGTTTGTTTTCAATGGCAAGTTTTGCCCAAGATATTTTAACGCAAGAATCATTATTAGAACTTCGCCATGAATTGCAAGCCGCAGGTGAAGCTAAAGATTTTGATCGGTTTTTTGGTTTTTTTACTCCTAAAGCAAGAGTAACGTTAAAAATGCCAGCAAATAAGGGCGGCGGTAAACAAGTTATGAACTTAGCTAAATTCAAAAAAATGATTCAACATGTTTGGTCCTTACCTGCAGAAATAGAATCTAGCCTCAGTGATCTTGATATCTCTATCACTAAAGGTGGTCAAAGTGCGGTTATTAATAACTCAATAAATGAAACAATTAAAATCAACGGTAAAACTATCAATAGTGAGTCAAAAGAAAAGTTTATGGTGATACTAATCAATGGTAAGCCAACAATAAAAAGCTTAAAAGTTAACGTAGTTAAACAGTATTAACACTGCCGCTGACCACCCTTTCCACTCTTTGTATTACCTCACCCCATTAGCGCTGAGGTAATACATTTTAGGAGCCATCGAATATGCTCGCAAGTTATCATAAAACTGTATCTACCGGCATAAAACTACTTTACACACTGCTATTTTTATTTTTTTCTGCAGGGATAATTGCTAAAACACTAGATACAAATTTGAAGTCAAATACAGAAATATCAGCTGTTAGCGTTGTGATTAAAAATGTATCGATTATAGATACGATAAATGACGAGCTCATTCCGACAATGGATGTTGTTATTTCTGGTAAAAAAATAACGAGTATTCTCCCTCATTCCCCCGCAAATACCTATCCAAAAAACGCGTTATTAATAAACGGGGAAACTCGTTATTTAATGCCAAGTTTATGGGATATGCATGCACACTTCTCTGAGCAAAAATTTATTGACCGTGCCGAGCTTTTTATTGCTAACGGTGTAACTGCACTGAGGGATATGAACAGTGATTGTACTGTATGTAGACCGAACCAATTATCTATTAAACAAATGAAAAAAGTGAATCAACTCATTAACAATAATGAGTTAGTAGCCCCTAAAATATTAGCGTACTCCTCACTTATTAATGGTTTTGGATTAACGCAAAATGAATTAACGATCAAACAATATGTACAACAAGTTAAAAACAAAGGTATCCCTTTTATAAAAACTTATAACGATTTAAGCAAAAGCGCTTACATTACTCTAGCTAAAGCAGCCAAGGCAGTCGATATAGAAATTGTTGGCCACATCCCCAATAGCGTTACACTAATGGAAGCTTTAACGTTAGGACATAAAACCATAGAGCATGGAAAAACAATTCCTATGTACTGCGCAGCTGATGTTACACAAGCTAAAAAAAGAAGCGTTTATCAATTTATTGATGCATTAAATAACTACAACGAAGATGTATGTTCAGAGTCTCTAAAAGCAATAAAGTCGGTAAATAGTTTTTATGTACCTACTCTTTTAACGGTTAAAATTCCGGCTTTTATCACTCAATCGCCTAATAAAATTAAATTAGCGCAACGTTATATTCCAAATGAGACTTTATGGTCATGGCAATACGAATTTAATCATTATGATAAGAACCCTTCGATTGTTAACAAATATCAACAATTTTATCTGCATACTCTAAAAATTACCGGCTTAGCGCATAAACTTGGGGTGAATATCATGCTAGGCACAGATGCAAATGATACTTATGTCATCCCTGGTTTCAGTGCTCATGAAGAGTTGTCTGAATTGGTAAAATCTGGCTTTACCCCGCTTGAAGCGATTAAAGCCGCAACGATTATTCCTGCACGTTTTTTAAAATTAGAAGAAAAATACGGTTCAGTAAATATTGGCAAATTTTCCGACTTACTGTTACTTGATAGTAACCCGTTAACGGATATAACAAATACTCGCAATATTAATACAATACTTTACAACGGACGAGTCATTGAAAAGTCAGAAATTAACAGAATGCTTACAGCATTAACGTTAAAAGGTCATAAGTGATGGTTAAATAACGTAGGTAATGTATCAGGCGTTAACTCGTGTTGAATTGAGTGCTACCAAACTTGATAACAACCTACAAACCTTAAGAACTACGGCTTAACTCACAACAGATGTATGAAAATTCTGATGTTTATTAATGAACCATTGCTCTAAAAATTCGATGCATTGTACTAATTTTGCTGGCACAAAGTGCCGTGCAGGATACAAAGCATATAAGGTTAACATTGGTTTTTTCGCACCGACTAAAATTTCAACAACATCGCCTTTATCTATCGCTGTCTGGCAAACAAAGTCTGGTATAAAACCTATTCCTAAGCCTCGCTTTATGCCTTCCATCATGAAAAGGGTACTGTTGACCCGTAAACGGCCATTAACTTTGATCCCATCTTCAATAGGCCAAATATTCTTTCCTTGAAAATAGCTATAAACAAGGCAGTTATGCCGAGTAAGGTCTTTAGGTAAGTTAATATCAGGATGCGCATTAAGATATGCAGGTGAAGCACAAACCTTATAGACGAATTGTGTTAAAGGTCTGCCAACATAATTAGAGTCTATTGGTGTGCTTGATGCACGAAACCCTAAATCAAAACCTTGTTCAACCAGATCAACTTGTTCGTCGCCTAAATGAATGTCTAGTTCAATATCAGGATAAGCTAACATAAAGTCAGTAAATAAAGTTGATAAGTCAGTTATACCTAATGCCATCGGTGCATTGATTTTAAGCTTGCCTTTCAAGTCTTGTTGCAAGTCTTGGACAAAACTGTCGGCATCATCCATTTTTGCCAATATTTCCCTAGCTCGCTGTAGATAACCTTCACCGACATGAGTTAATTTAACATTACGCGTAGAACGATGTAACAAGCGTGCGCCTAACTCACTTTCTAAACGAGCTATCTCTTTGCTTATCATGGATTTAGATGAATTTATTTGTTCTGCTACTCGAGTAAAACTTCCTAAATCAGCCAAGCGAACAAATAGTTGAATCGCACGTAGTTTATTCATTTTTTTCCTATTAACGTTTCTAACTAATAATAAGGGGGGATTATTTATTCAAATTATTGTTTCCATTATGGTGACAGTATATCCGCATTATATCTATATATGAATATTAACAACATCTCTAATATACACCCATGGCTGTTGGCTAAACCGGTTTAGTGAAATGGCGTGCTAATTAAATTCACCAAATATTGCGACAAGGAAAATACTATGTACACTCTTTATTATATGCAGGGCGCGTGTTCACTAGCGACTCAAGTTGTTCTACACGAATTAGGTCAAGCCGTAGAAATTATTGATAAAAACAATGTTGATAACTTTAATGCCATTAACCCTGCCGGTACTGTACCGGTTTTAGTTGATGGTATTAATAATCTAACCGAAGGTGCTGCGATAATTTTACACCTAATTAATAAACACGAAAATAATTTATTTCCAAAAGATCCAGATCTACAACAAAAAGCAATAGAAGACATAATGTTCGCCAATGCCACTATGCATCCTTCCTATTCAAAACTCTTTTTTATAGCACAAAATATCAGTGATAAACCCGCAAAAACTGAAGCATTTATATCAGCGACAAAAAATATCAATAGTTTATGGCAGGTGGTAGAAGGTAAATTGGCTATTAGAGAGCAATTAGGAGTCAACGGTATTTCTGCTGCAGATATTATGCTTGGCGTATATTCAACGTGGGGCCAGTTTTTTCCGGTAGAAGTTATTTTTGGCGAACGAACATCCAAAATGTTAACGAGGGTGCAATCCATGCCTAGCTTTAAAAGATCTGTTCAGGCTGAACAAGCTGAATCTAATAAATAATTCTACCCTTCTCAAGGAGCAACTATGAAAAACACACAAGTAACTCACGATGACTTCACGATTATCACAGGTATTGTTAATCATTATTTTGACGGGTTGCATCATGGTGATGTTACTAAGTTAGCATCTATATTCCATGAAGATACCTGGCTAAAAGCTCCGGGTATCCGACGTTCTTTACAACAATGGTTAACGGATGTTGATAATAGGCCGACACCTAAACAACAAGGGAGAAAATATGACTTTAAATTGTTATCCCTTGATATAGTTCAAGATCAGGCAATGGTAAAAATTAGTTGTCCGTTATTTGATTTTAATTATATCGATTATCTTGGACTGCTAAAGGAGAACGGTCGGTGGTTAATCGTTAACAAAATGTATACCAACTTCAAAGTATTTACAGGGTGCGTCTAAAGTGGAAAGTTACAGATAACCATGGTTCACGATATAGTTTGTTCATGGTGCTCAATTAGTTACCATAATAGTAAAGGCGCTATTAAGAATTTGCATATCGATGTGAATTTTCGTTTCCTAACATTTCAACTTAAGTTAAATATGGGTGAAGGTGACGAGTCTATCAAAGCAACTTAAAACTCCTGGCTTCAAGGTTAACTAAATAGTTCTACAACAATTTAATAAGGAAAATAATATGCCATATATTAACGTAAAAATTACCGATGAAAATGTAAGCAAAGAACAAAAACAGGCCATAATATCAGGATGCACTCAGCTGATGGTTGACGTTTTGAATAAAAACCCTGCGACAACCTTTGTAGTAATAGAGGAAGTTAATACCGATAATTGGGGCATAGG
>Ga0209395_1000464_pt1 | contig 59547 bp, 59 predicted proteins | sample GOMGulsemesocosm_3_FD_184635 | JGI IMG/M metagenome (GOLD analysis project Ga0209395, IMG submission 184635) | Methane-oxidizing microbial communities from mesocosms in the Gulf of Mexico - GOM9D Gulf of Mexico (SPAdes) (version 2) | ecosystem: Environmental > Aquatic > Marine > Cold seeps...
TGGTTCTGGACCATGCCATGAAACAGGTAATGTATTATTTTTGTCAACTGCTGCATTAGTAGTTAAATCTTCTAATTCTTGCAAACATGAATTATGATCAGCTAATAAGTTTTGTGCGTATTCTGGTAATGACTCAATTGGCTTTTCTTCTTTATTCATTAAATGTTGATAAAAACCAGCCGGCCTTCGTACTGTTTGCGCAGCATTATTTATTAAGATATCTAATCTATCATATTGCTGTTCTATAAAATTACAGAAAATCTCAACACTTGGTATGTGACGTAAATCCAATCCATGAATTTTTAATCGATGTCCCCATTCTAAAAAATCTGGTTCTTTAGAATATCGCAATGCAGAATCTACAGGAAAACGTGTAGTTGCTACAACTGTTGCTCCTGAACGTAATAATATTAAAACAATATGATATCCTATTTTTAATCTAGACCCCGTTACGACAGCTACTTGACCTGTTAAATCGGCTGTTTGAAAACGTTTTGCGTAATTAAAATCAGCACATTCCGGGCACATAGTATCATAAAAATGATGCATTTTAGTGTACATCGTTTTACATACATAACAATTTCTAGGAGACTCTAACTCTCCTATTTCTTCATTTTTTGGAATTTCCAAAAGTGTTGGTGCAATAAAAACAGTTGCTTCACGAGCGCTACGTATACCTGTTTTCTTACGCACATGCTTATCACGCTCAATCATTTTACGTTTAGCGGCTTTTTTGGAATCCTTTCTTCTTTGCTGAAACTTATCTCTATTTGGTCGAGAAAGCATTCCTGCAGCTTTCATTAAAGCGATACGTTTTTCTTCAGGGAGTTCAAATACTTGATTGGTATTTTCAGAAAGCTTTTCTAAAATAGCAATACATTTTTCAATGTCTTCATTACTCACTTCGGCCTTCACCTCTTCATTAAATTGCGTCATAATATTACACATTTGTAGCTAAACTCATTTCAGTTTAATTAATTAGACCCACTGGTGGGCTAACTTTTATTCGCTAATTGTCCGCAAGCTGCATCAATATCTTTTCCTCTTGAACGACGGACAGTTGCTGGAATTCCACTCTTTTCCAATTGATGTAAATATTCATCAACCATACTTCTATCTGCTTGTTGAAAAATTCCATCGTCAATAGGATTGTATTCTATAATATTTACTTTACAAGGCACATAGCTACAGAATTTCAACAATGCTGTGATTGCTTCTTGATTATCATTTATTCCTTTCCAAACGATATACTCGTAGGAAATTCTACTTTTTGTTTTTGAATACCAGTACGCCAATGACTCTCGTAAATCCTCTAACGGAAAATTCTCATTAAACGGCATTATCTTAGTTCTCACTTCATCAATTGCTGAATGAAGAGAAACTGCTAATTTGAATTTCACTTCATCATCAGCCATTTTTTTAATCATTTTAGGAACTCCTGATGTTGAAACTATAATTCGCCTGGGAGACATTCCTAACCCTTCCGGAGAAGTTATCATGTCAATTGCCTTAATAACATTGTTATAATTCATTAAAGGCTCTCCCATCCCCATAAAAACAATGTTAGATAACGGGCGATTAAAATATAATCTACTTTCCTTATCTATAGCCAACACTTGATCGTAGATTTCATCAGGATTCAGATTACGCATACGTTTTAAACGAGCAGTTGCACAGAACTGGCAATCCAAACTACATCCTACCTGACTTGACACACAAGCAGTTGTTCTAGTTGCTGTTGGAATTAAAACCGACTCTACTATTAAACCATCGTGTAATTTTACAGCATTCTTAATAGTCCCATCATCACTACGTTGCATTTGATCAACTGAAATATGATTGATCACAAAATTAGCTTCTAGCATTTCCCTAGTTGTTAATGACAAGTTCGTCATGTCATCAAAAACATGCGCTCCTTTACCCCACAACCATTCGTAAACTTGATTTCCTCTAAAAGCTTTATCGCCATTTTCGGTAAAAAATGTACGTAATTCGTCCTTAGATAATTTCCTGATGTCTTTTTTCGTAGTACTCATAATTAGTGCAAAAGTAATAAGAATAAACAAAAGAGGATTCATTGTAGCAATGAATCCTCTTTTTATAGTTTTAATGTAAGCTTATTTATATGATTAACATCGCGTCACCATATGAATAGAAATTATATTTTTCTTTGATAGCTTCATCGTAAGCTTTCATTACGAAATCGTAATCAGCAAATGCAGCAACCATCATCAATAATGTTGATTTTGGTGTATGAAAATTTGTAATCATACAGTTTGCAATACTAAATTCATGTGGTGGGTGAATGTATTTGTTCGTCCAACCATCAAACGTATTTAATGTTCTGTTAGAAGAAACTGCGCTTTCCAAAGCTCTCATTACTGTTGTTCCAACTGCACAAACTCTTCTTTTTCTAGTTTTTGCACCATTGATAATTCTTACAGCATCATCTTCAATAGACATCTCTTCAGAATCCATTTTATGCTTAGATAAATCTTCTACTTCTACTGGATTAAATGTTCCTAAACCAATATGTAATGTAACCTCAGCAAAATTAATCCCTTTAATTTCTAAACGTTTTAATAAGTGCTTAGAAAAATGTAATCCAGCTGTAGGTGCAGCTACTGCTCCTTCATGCTTTGCATAAATAGTTTGGTATCGATCCTTATCTTCTGGTTCAACCTCTCTTTTTATATATTTAGGCAATGGAGTAACTCCTAATTCTGTTAATTTTGTTCTGAATTCTTCATAACCTCCATCATATAAGAAACGTAAAGTTCTTCCACGTGAAGTAGTATTATCAATAACCTCAGCTACTAAAGTTTGGTCTTCACCAAAATATAATTTATTTCCAATTCTTATTTTTCTTGCAGGATCAACCAACACATCCCATAAGCGTTGTTCTTTACTTAATTCTCTTAATAAAAACACTTCAATTCTAGCTCCAGTCTTTTCTTTGTTACCAAACAGACGTGCTGGAAAAACTTTAGTGTTATTTAACACCATTACATCATCCTCATCAAAGTAGTCAATTAAGTCTTTAAACTGCTTGTGTTCTATGGTTTGTTCTTTCCTATTTAAAACCATTAAACGGGATTCATCTCTGATTTCTGCAGGATGTTCCGACAATAAACCTTCAGGAAGCTCAAACTCAAATTGTGATAATTTCATGTGTTTCTCTAATTTAGGGTGCTAATATACAATCTGAACATAGGGGTTGTCAAGTAAATAAGCAATTATATTTCATTAATTTGAATTCCTATACTTTTTAAATCATCCCAAAACGATGGATACGATTTTGAAACTACCTCTGAATCGTTGATTATCAACGATGTTTTTAAAGACAACGGTGCAAATGCCATTGCCATTCTATGATCTTGATAGGTATCAATTTTTATTCTATTATGTATTGAGTTAGAAGCCTTTAAATGCAATGACTCTTCAGTGATTGAAACTGTTGCTCCTAACTTTTCTAATTCAATTTTTAAGGCTTCTAGTCTATCCGTTTCTTTTATTTTTAAGGTATGCAATCCATATAAATCACATGCAACTCCTAATCCAAAACAAGTAACCGCAATCGTTTGCGCGATGTCTGGGGAATTATTCAATTCAAAGTTCAATGATTGAAAACTACACTCTCCTTCTTTGGTCAACTTTATTTGATTTTTCTCAAATGTTGTAGTTACACCAAATTGTCTGTATATATTTACCAAACTTGAATCTCCTTGTAATGAATCTTCTTTGTATGAAGAAAGGGTAATTGACTGCCCAACTTCTGACAATGCAATAATGCTATAAAAATACGATACTGAACTCCAATCAGATTCCACAGTAATCGAATGTTCAGCTTTAAATTCTGAATTCTGAACTACAGGATGAACTTTTACTACATTAGCTTCAAAAGATGTTTTTACCTTCATTTGATTGAGCAAAGTCAATGTCATGTTTATATAAGGTACTGAAGTAATTTCTCCTTCTAAGGTCAATTGTAATCCGTTTTTCAATACAGGGGCAATAAGTAATAATGCCGATATGTATTGGCTTGAAACATTCGCTTTTAAACTAACTTCCGATTTTAATAATTGTTTCCCTTTTATTCTCAACGGCGCATAACCTTCTTTCTCTTCATAACTAATATCAGCTCCTAACATTCTTAATGCATTTACTAACACTCCAATTGGACGTTCCTGCATTCTTGAAGAACCCGTTAAAACAATTTCACTATTTTCTTGAATCGAAAAATATGCCGTTAAAAAACGCATTGCTGTTCCTGCATGATGAATATCAATAACATCAGACGAAGATTTTAACGCTTTTTGTAATACTTGACTATCATCTGAATTGGAAAGATTATCAATTTTTAATCCCTCAAATAGTGCTTGTAAGATCAATAACCTATTCGCCTCTGATTTAGACCCTGTAATTTGAATCTTTTGTTGATTCTTTAATTTTGATTTCTCTAAGATTAAATCCATTATTTCTTTTTGTGCTTTTTTATTTGAAAATGGGCCATTAGAAAACCATATACCAATGAAAAAACTGCTAAAACGATAATATAATTTCTAAATTCTGACGTTTTAACATATTCCGAAAACGGCTTAGTCAATACACTAATAAACACCTTAATAATAACCGCTACTATAAAAAACACAACAGAAAAACGTGTGCCCAGTTTCAGAAGTGAAGTATTTGCTAATTTGTTACTCATTACTTTAGTTTTTCATTGTTATGATGCCTGTCATGATCACGTTTTGTTTTCAAGTCTAGTTTTTTATCAAAAGCATCTTGCAAATTAATTCCCGTCTGGTTTGCTAAACACAATACCACGAACATCACATCGGCCAACTCTTCGCCTAAATCTTTATTTTTATCGCTTTCCTTTTCACTTTGTTCCCCATATCGTCGAGCAATAATTCTGGCTACTTCACCTACTTCTTCAGTAAGTTGCGCCATATTAGTAAGTTCATTAAAATAACGAACTCCGTGGTTTTTAATCCAATTATCAACTTCTAGTTGTGCGTTTTTAATGTCCATATATTATATTTTTTCTAAGACTATTCTTTCCGTATTCTTTTCTATTAACTTTTTATAAACTTCTTTCAAATCTGAATAGTAAGCCACAGGTACTATTGGAAAATTAAGTTTAAACAATTCAGATACTTGTATTGTATTACCATTTTGCTTTACCAAAAAACTATACTCTCCCAAATCATCTGACATTAATAATTTAACACTTTCAGGAATAGATTTTACTCTATAACCTTCAGGTATATTTATATTAATCATATTTTTCTTTGTTCTTGGGAAATTGAAATCGATAGGATACGCTCTATTTTCTTGATTAAAAATATTTTCTGTTTTAGATAAAAATAATAATGGGGACAAATAAATTTCATTTCCAATTTCTTCTGCCCCGTCTTCGTAAGAAAAGTCATAAGAATTCATCACTGATTTATTTAATTCTTTCTCATTTTTAATCACTAAGTTCGAAATTTCAATATCTCCTTTATCCTTAGAAATGTTTTTTATCAAATCTGTGTTTTTAAGTCCAGCATATTCATTTCTATAATCATAAGCATAATAATCTGTTTTTTGATTACGTACTTTTCCTTCTAAAACTAAATCACTATTCAATGTTACAGAAACCATAGTTGTATTGTTTGAATTCTTCTTAGGAGTCAAATTCACCCAAGTTGAACTACCATGTTTTCTTATCATTCTACCTTGCCAATTTAATATATTTTGTGGTAGTATATTCGCTGTGGAAAATTCTTTCGTCGCATCTAACAATATCACTTCATTATTAACTTCCACTCCGCAAATCACATAATTAAACCCTTGTCTTGTAGGGAATAACGGAACTCCATTATTCTTAGTAGAAACCAGTACCGGGTTAGCATCAATACCTGCATACCTAAGCATACCTATTAGCATTAAGTTTATATCTGCCACATTCCCTATTCCTTCTTTATATGCTTTTCTAACCCCTTTTTCCGCATAAACCCCTATAAATTCATTCCATTTTACTTTGGACTTAACATAATTAAATACATTAACAATATTATTTGCATTTGTTGATGTAGATTGTAACATAACATCAATATCCTCTTTAAAATAATTTATTTTATCCAGCTGCCTTCCAAAAAGATCATTCTCGTAAATCGACTTGGTTACTGCATCCCAATTAGTTGCATAATTTTTTATTTGTCCATTTAAATCTTTATAAGATACATATTCCAAAATGAGTTTTGCTCTGTAGTTATTTAAATTATCTACAAATTTTTCTTTCTTTAATGCAGGTACATTAATTACGTTAGCTTCTGTTATATTCTCATTAAAACTCCAATCTGAAGAATTATGAATAGTCCTTATTTCACTATACCCGCTTCTTTTAATCCTATCCTTCGTTTTGATTTTTACTGTTCGATTAGTTTTAGCATCTTTTAATTTCGGAAGATAGGATGCCCTAGGATTTAGAGTCTTCTTAAAATTAAAATATTCAGGAATTCTTACTTTAACTTCCAAAATTTTAATAGGGATTATCTCTTGAAAACTTATATCATCGATCTGAATATAAGGTGACTCAATAGTATACTTATATTCAATTACACATCCTTTTTTTATTTTTGGCATTGTAAACATTACCTCCTTCCAAAAATCGTTTTTTTTATGCTCAAAAACACCATCTTTTTTAAGTTTTTCACGCTCTATTTTCCCTTCTATTAAATTATAACTAATACCTTTTAGCCCAGAGACTTCTTCACTCCCTACCTTAGAACGTTCTGATAATTTTATTCGTTTAGTAGCCCAATCAAAACCACCTTCATTATATATTTTAATACGTTCATGAACCTCCCTCTTTTGCACAAAACCTTGATCTTCACTATAATCATATTTGATATATTCTTTTCTATACAAAATAGTAGCATTAGCAGCAGAGTCTTGTGGATTAAACTGCTCTTGTAATTCTTCTATTGAAACTTTTCCAAATTTATTATTTTGTGCATTTAATGATGTTATCCCCAATTGTAACATCATTATTAATAGTAATTTATTCATTTTATGATTGTTTAGTTAGTATAAATTTTGACTTGTCTTTTTTCGCTATTTTTTTTATAAAATTCCTATATGACTTATATTTCTCTTTCGGAAACACACCTTCTTTCAGTGTTAATTCTCTTGTATATTTTATTTTATTCCCCTCCTTTTTTTCAAGAATAATTTTATATGAACCAAACTCACTATCAATTTTATAATTTTCTGGGAGGGCCAATATTATATATTCACTAGGTATTTCAAACACATAAGAATCGGTATCTAAAAAGGATCGACTTGTTTGAAAAGGTAATTTGCGTTCTTCATATTTTACTGGAACCCCAGATAATCTATTAAAAGGGTTTATTGCTACCAATAACTTATCTCCAGCTTTTGTAGCGTAGTTATTTGTTGACACATTTAACTGCTCCATAAATGAAACTTTATCTTTATCATTTTTAAATGCAAAAGAATTAATTTTTATTCCATTTAAATATTTCCACTCATCAAGGTAATAAGATTTTTGTTTTTCAGATGACAATCTTTCCAAACCATACCTACTATCATATTGTAATCCGCTAGATTCTATTTTTATATCAGCCTCCATTCCTCCAAATTCATTTATTACAATATCACCTTGAGTTTTCAATCTATTATCCGACTCATCATATATTGGAGTGTGCTTAATTTCTCCTCCATTTGGAGTTATCACCAACACATCTCTATCATCAGTAAAATCACCTAAAAAACCAAATGGAATTGTTTGGCTTGTACATTCTAGCCATATAGTTTCTTCCTCTAAAGGCACGTTAAGAAATACATGATTCCCTTGCATTGACACAAACTCTTTATCAAAATTAACTTTATCACTACCCGCAAAAACAACACTGTAATAAGATTCTATATTTTGAGACTTCAATAATGCTTTAGTATAATTAGTCAACCCTTTACAGTCTCCGTATTTTACTTTATCAACCTCTTTTGCGTCTATAGGCTCCCATCCACCAATACCTAATTGCACACCAACATACCTCGTATTATCTTGCACATATTTGTATATAAGTTTAATTTTATCTTTTTCTGTCTTTGCATTCTCAGTCAATAAATCGATATGTTTTATTGTTGTATCATCAAGAACATCTCTTCCTTTCAATAACTTATCATTCCTCCATTTACCATAATCCAACCAGCTATTAGAATTACCCGACACTCCTTTTAACTCAAAATTATTTAACACAAAACGAACCCAGGGCATTATTGTTGAAAAATCTGGCGATAAACTTTCTCTTTCTACTGCTTTTAATTTTTCCGCAGAAAATTTTAATTCACTTTTCTTATCATCTAATTTAAAATCATAACCTTCCAAATTATACCCTTTAAACTTATATTTAGAATTTGTATGATTTACTAGCTTATAAGTAGATTGCTCCAAACTAACATAGTACCCTTCTATTGGACTCCAGCTATTTAAAAAAGCGGTAGATTTTTCTTTTACAGTTGATTCAAAAACTATTGTATAAGGATATGATGTTGGGTGATAATTTAAATACTTAACTCTATTTTCTGTATACATTTGACCGCCAGATACAGCACTTGCATCTTTAAAATCAGCCTTTTTATATTTTTTAATTACTCCTCCATTCCTATCTAACACTAAAACAGATAACTTCTGAATCCTTCTTGAATCATCATAGTATTCATAAGTATCCATATGTCGGTCACCAAATCTATTCAATACAGTAACAACCCTACGTTGGGTAATAATCATGTTATCTAAAGCGATTATCTCTACTGATGTATCATGAGATCTAATCACCGCATTGGCATTTTCTTTTAGTTCCTTCGGAATAGCGTTTACACTATAGCTTTCTTGCGAAAAAACTATTTGCACCCCTGCAATGAAAAATAATAGAATTAAATTTTTAATCATAGTTAGTTTTGTTTAAATAGTCATTAAGTGATTATGAATATGATTTGTTGGTTGAAGAAAATTTCCGGCTTATTTTTTTCAGCATTAATACCACTACACATGGAACCCCAATCCAAAGCAGCTCACTTAATATAACTCTCATTCCCCACTCAGAAAAGAATTTAGAAATTCCGATTGGAGACACTTGTATGGGCCTGCAAGGAAAAAAATAACGCGAATCATTAAACGGAATAAAGAAACCTACTCCTAAACCCCCAGTAGTCATAGCGTCAAGTACGGCATGTGATATTGTTGCCAAAAATAATACGATAAAGAATATTTTTTTCTTCGATTTCCCAAAAATCAGACTTAATACTCCTGACCAAATTATCGCGAAAAAAATGGAATGCGTAAACCCTCTATGTCCTAACCAATGTTCATAGGCATAACCAAACTTAAAAGCCAATACATCAATATCTGGTAATATCGCTGATAGCATTGCAAGAATAAGCAATATTCTAGCCTGACTTTTATCCAATACTCTTGTTATTGTTGCTCCAACTAATGCATGTCCGAATACAGATGCCATTATACTTTATTTTTTTAGCAAATATATTAAGTTCAGCGCATAAAAAAGGCTCAAAACAAACATTTTGAGCCTTTTTTATAAATTTAATAGTACTATAAGCTTAAAATAATATGTTCTAATATTTTTTTAACATCTACTATTGCAGATGGCCCAGATTGGTGGTTTTCAAATGTAGTGTAATATACATTTCCTGATTGACTATCGTCGCAGCCCCCTAAAGTATCACCATGTGCTAAATGAGCATCTAGTGCATTAGCATTTACAGTAATTGTTATTGGATTATTAGGATTCCCTGGTGGAATATGGCAAATAGTTACCCATTCTCCATTATTATTATTTGATGGTGTAGCATCAGTGCTCGTTATATTATTTGTTCGCATTACTAAAGGTGTCCCTAGAGTATCTTCAACCAATACTTCCCAAAAATCATTATCAATATCATGAACAATAGTCCATACACCTGAATCAATATCCATTTCTGTTTTTCCTAAAACAGTTTGATACTCTTCAGATAAAATTGGGCTATCATATAACGGTGGTCTAATTTCCCATGATAATTCAGTACAAATAGTATCATCACTTATAAACCCTCCTGGCCTTACTTCACATGGTGTCCCAGATTCGGTATCTGCTCCAAGAAAATATCCAATTGCCCAATCTGAAGCGTATAAACTTCCTCCTTGAGCTACATAATTTATCATATTCGTATTGGTAGCCTCATCAAAAGTGGCCAAATCACAATTCAAAAAAACCGCGTCGTATTGACTATATAAATCCGGAGAACTTAAGTCCGCTACAGTAACCTCTGAAATTGAATACCCCATTTCTACAACTAAATCTTGAATAGAGTCAAAAGCTCCTGCTAAATACGCAAGATTTGCTTGTTGGGTTAAAACCATATTTGCACTAGCTGTTAAATCTAACAGCTCATTTTCTGCGATTGTTACTGAAGATACAGCTCTGAACAATTTTCCATCTCCGGTTTGAATATGAAGATTCCCTGTTCCTTCAGGAATAGACAATTCAAAATTACCATTGGTATCAGAATATGTATGTACTATTTCTCCGTTATAATCATGAAATACTAGCGCCCTTGCAACTGCTGTTCCATTATTAGATACTACTTTCCCCGTTACGGTTCCTGTTTTCAATTGCTGTATTACATGAGCATCATCATCTTGAGAACAACTAACAAATAAAATTGCCGAAAAGAATGCAATTAAGTATATATTTTTCATAGTTTTTGTGGATATAGATTTAAGAATCAACAAAGTATGAAAAATATTTTATTCCCAACTTATTATTAGATGAAGTGCACAAATAGCCGATAAACTTAAGGCTATTTAAATAAAGTAAATGACTATTCTTTACTTTTTGAATCTATTGTAATGGTTACAGGACCATCATTTATCAATGCTATTTTCATATCTGCACCAAATTCTCCTGTTTGAATTTCCTTTCCAAAATCGGAGACCATTTGTTTTATAAATGCTTTGTATAACGGAATTGCTTTTTCTGGTTTTGCTGAACGGGTAAACCCTGGACGATTTCCCTTTTTAGTACTTGCGAATAAAGTGAACTGACTTACAAGAACAATATCACCATTAATATCATGAATTGACTTATTCATCAATCCGTTTTCGTCAGAAAAAACACGTATTTTGGAAATTTTACCAGATAGCCATAAAACATCATCTTGAGTATCGTCATCTTCTATTCCTAACAAGACAACCAATCCCTGATTTATATTAGCAACAACAGTATTCTCAATTGTTACTGAAGCTTCCGAAACACGTTGAAGTACAGCTCTCATTCCCTCTCTTAATCTCTCCCAAAGGGAGAAAAACTATTTGTTACTCGTTTTTATAATCATCTATACGATAATGTTCATCATCTCCTTCTACCATTTGAACATAACTCTTATAACGAGAATAAGCTACATCAGCATTCTCTAAAGCTTTTTTTACTGCGCAATGAGGCTCTTCTATATGTAAACAATTATTGAACTTACAACCTTGCTTTAAAGCAAAAAATTCAGGAAAATAATCTGTGATTTCTTCCTTTTCCATATCGACAATCCCAAACCCTTTAATACCTGGAGTATCAATAATTCGAGCGTCAAAAGATAAATCAAACATTTCAGCAAATGTAGTTGTATGCTGTCCTTGGCTATGTTGAATAGAAATCTCTTTTGTTTTGATGTCTAATCCAGGTTCAATTGTATTTACCAATGTAGACTTTCCAACTCCAGAATGCCCAACAAACATACTTGTTTTACCAAGCATCATATCTTTTACTTTATCAATATTCCTTCCTTCTAAAGCAGATACCCCAACACATTCATACCCAATTTCTCTATACAAAGCAGCCATATACTTAACATCAAGCAACTCCTCCTCATTATACGTATCTATCTTATTAAATAGTAAAACTGCTTTTATATTATACGCTTCAGCAGTTGCTAAAAAACGATCTATAAAACTGGTAAAAGTAGGTGGGTTATTTAATGTAATTAATATGAAAACTTGATCTATATTAGACGCTATAATATGTATACGCTTAGATAAATTAACCGACTTACGAATAATGTAATTCATCCTATCATGAATAGCATGAATTACACCTGTTTGCTCATTATTTTTATCCTCAGCAGTAAAATCTACAACATCACCTACAGCAATAGGATTGGTGCTTTTAATACCTTTAATCCTGAATTTACCTTTCATTCTACACTTATAAATCGTTCCATCATCGGTTTTTACCGTATACCAACTCCCTGTAGATTTATAAACTGTTCCTGTCATGCAACAAAACTACATTGTTTTTTTTACTAATCTATTTTATACCAGTTAAAATTCTATACAAATGAGTTATTTAAAATGTGATTAATTAATCACTTTCTTTTGATGGTTTATAGATTCCTGGTGAATCGCCTTAAATATTTTCAAGGTAAACTCTTCACTCAAGCCTTTTTCCTCACCACGAAGAATCATTTTTCCTAATATCTCATTCCATCTATTAGTTTGTAGAATCGAAACATTATTTTCTTTTTTCAGAAGACCAATTCCATCTGCAACTTCCATACGTTTTGATAGCAATCCTAATAATTTATCATCTAGCACATCTATATTAGCTCTTAACTTTGCTAACTCCGACAAATAATCCTCAGATGATGCTTGTTTTTTCCTTACTTTCAAATCTATCATCGTCTGAACCAATGTTTCAGGAGTAATTTGTTGCTTAGCATCAGACCATGCATTATCTGGATCATAATGAGTTTCTATCATAAATCCATCAAAATTAAAGTCTAACGCTGTCTGGCAGACATCAAAAATCAAACTCCTTTTTCCCGCTATATGCGAAGGATCACTAATTAATGGCAAATCAGGAAATCGATTCTGTAAATCAATAGGTATTTGCCACTCAGGGTTGTTCCTATATTTTGACTTTTCAAAAGAAGAAAACCCTCTATGAATCACTCCCAACTTTTTGATATCAGCCGTATATAATCGCTCTACAGCTCCTAACCATAAAGCTAAATCAGGGTTTATAGGGTTTTTTACCAATACAATTTTATCGGTTCCTTGTAAAGCATCTGCTATCTCTTGCACTATAAACGGGCTTACAGTTGTTCTAGCCCCTAACCATAAAACATCTATATCATATTTCAATGCCAACTCAACATGTTTTGGGTTTGCAACTTCAGTAGCAGTCATTAATCCTGTTTCAGCTTTAGCCCTTTGCAACCATTTTAACCCTTCTTCTCCAACACCTTCAAAATTTCCTGGCCTAGTACGTGGCTTCCAAATACCCGCTCGTAAAACAGTTGCATCAGTATTTTTTAACTCGTGAGCAATTCGCAACACTTGCTCTTCAGTCTCAGCACTACATGGGCCTGCAATTACTAACGGGTGCGTTAATTGCATTTCATCCAACCATGTTCTTAATTCTTTTTTATTTTCCATTTTATATCGCTAATCTAATAATGCCCTTTACAGGAATATTTTTTTATTTTATCTACAAATCATCTAAATGATTTTCTGCTACTTTACTACTTGTGAATTCTCCCTTATAAAATTAATCAATTCATTTTTTTTATTTTCTTTATTACTCCTATATACCCCTAAAATTTTCAACTTTTTAACTGCTTTCTCTAGCATTGTTGTTACTTCAGAAAACAACTGATAATCCTCAAACAAAACATCTACAAAAAAAGCATACTGCCATGGTTTCCCAATAACAGGAAGTGATTGTATTTTAGTTAGATTTATCTTAAAGGTACTGAACAATTGTAAAACATTGGACAAACTCCCTATATCGTGATTCAATTCAAACTTAATAGACGCCTTATTTACATGAGTCACCTCAATATCTTGCTTTCTCCCGAGTAATACAAAACGTGTTTTATTCTCTTTCATGCTTTGAATATTGCTGTCCAAAATTTTCAAACCAAATTCCTTAGCAACTTGTTCTCCAGCAATAGCAGCGACACCTTTCAAATTATTTTCCTTAATCCTCTTTGCTTCAGAAGCAGTATCCTTTCCCTCAATAACTTTAAACTGAGGAGGGAATTTTCTTAAATAATCTTTACATTGTAACAATGCTACTGGATGCGAATGCACTTCTTTAATGTCATGTATCGATTCACTTTCCAAGGCCATTAAATGCATTTGAATATTTAAATACACTTCATCCAAAATAACCAAATCACTACCGTCAATTAAGTTGTAATTAGGCAAAATTGAACCCGCAATAGTATTCTCTATTGCTAACACCCCATAGTCTGCTTTAAAACCAACCAACGAATTTGTTACTTTTTCGAATGAATCACATTTAAGTAACTCTACTTTATCACTACCTAACAGTTTCGTTACTGCTAAATGATGGAAAGAGCTCTCTATCCCTTGAATTGCAATTTTTGTTTTCATAACCTTACTAATTTATGCCTATGTGATAATCGGCTCACTTTTTTGCATAAAAAAAAGTCCCGATTTCTCGAGACTTTATATATACTATTTGTTTTCTATTATATTACTTAAACAACATGTACAAAGTCTCGACTCTTACTAAAAAAGTAAAAGCTAAAATAAAAACTTTGCCAAGTGCTTTGTGTCAACATTATAATTTTTTTGCTGATACAAATGTATCACAAAATTGTTTGTACGCAACTTTTTTTATCTTAATTTTAGCACTCTAAATACAACTGGGTATTTATTTAACAATAAAAGATAAAATACTACATGTCAATATCAGTACAGAATATTTCTAAGTTTTATGGTGATCAAAAAGCATTAAACAATATTTCTTTTACTATTAAAAAAGGGGAAATCGTTGGGTTTCTTGGTCCAAATGGAGCTGGAAAATCAACCATGATGAAAATTCTTACTACTTACATAAATAGCTCAAAAGGTAACGCAGTAGTTAATGAATTTGACGTTACTACTCAACAACAAAACGTACAGCAAAGTGTTGGCTATTTACCTGAACATAACCCATTATATTTAGACATGTATGTTAAAGAATACTTATCCTTTAACGCAGATATTTATAAGATTAAAAAAAAGCGGATTGAAGAAGTTATTGCTCTAACTGGGCTAGCTCCTGAATCGCATAAAAAAATAAATCAGCTTTCAAAAGGATATAGACAACGTGTTGGTCTAGCAAACGCACTTTTACACAACCCAGATGTACTTATACTTGATGAACCTACTACTGGGCTAGACCCTAATCAGCTTGTTGAAATTCGTGAATTAATTAAGAGTTTTGGTAAAGAAAAAACGATATTCTTATCTACTCATATCATGCAGGAAGTTGAAGCTATATGTGATAGAGTAATCATTATCAATAAAGGAGAATTAGTTATTGACACTCCACTTTCTGAGCTAAAGAACAACCAAGAACAGTTAATTGAAGTTGAGTTTGATTTTAGAGTTGAAGATCAATTATTAAAACGACTACCCAATGTAACTGACGCTAAAAACACTTTTGGAATGACTTGGGAAATTACCTTTGATACAAAAGAAGATATGCGTTCTTTAATTTTTGATTTTGCTAAGGAAAATGAACTTAAAATATTAAAGTTGGACACAAAAAACACTTCGCTAGAAAACCTCTTTAGAGAGTTGACATCTTAGCGTTCTCTCCTATTAATTCTTCAAATATCGCATCTATTATTTTATGAAACTTTTTATCCTGATTAGGATTTGAGCAATTCATTAAAATTGACACAACTATATTTTCTTTTGGATACACATAAAAAATACCATATCCACCCAAACCATTCCCTATATGCCCAAAATATGGACGGTTTTTACGATCATAACTTGCTTGCCAACCGACGCCATAATACGTAAGTTTATCATCAATATTTTGAGACGTAATAAACTCTTTTTTTACTTGTTTAGACAGAAAATCATCCGTTAAATATGCATTACCTAATTTTGCTAGATCCTCTGATGTTGACAAATAACCGCCTCCAGCTAATTTGAAAAAATTATGTACTGGTGTTGCTTCAATAAATTCTCGCCTTCTATTTTTTCGATAAAACACGGCCTTATTAGCCACTTCTTGTTGCTTATCTGGAAAAGTACTACTTAACCCTAAGGGCATCAAAACCTCATCTTTCACTATATTTTCAAAAGGTTTTTGAGCCACTTCTTGCATTGCTAAAGAAAGTAAATTCCAACTATAACTCGTGTATGAATACCCCTTTCCAGGCTGAAATAACAACGAATCATTTTCAAATAAAGCCACCCCTTCTTTTATAGTCAATGGCTTGTTATTCATGAACTCATTGCCTTTATAGTTACGTATTCCAGCTAAATGCCCTCCTAACTGTTTTATAGTAAAGTCAAAATCTTTTTTAGGAAAATATGACACACAATTATAAATAGAATCACTTAATTTGATTTGGTTTTTCGCTACCATTTTCGCCAAACAAGTAGCCGCTATAGGCTTAGAAACACTACCTACTCTAAAAACTGTTTTAGCAGGATCAACAGCCAATTCTTTCTCTAAGTCAGCATATCCATAACCTTTTGAATATTGAGTACTTCCGTTTTTAGCAATTGTGATAGCAACACCTGGAATCTTTTTCTTACGAACAAGTTTTTCTAAAACACGATCGACTTTTTTAAAGCCCTGATATTGCTGACCAAAAAGATTATTTATGAATGAAAACATACATATCAAAAATACTATTTGTTTATTTCTAAATCTCATAATTTTAATTAGAAATACTGACCAATTCCAAATACAACTCCTTTACTTGAGTCTTCCCCTAACCCAACACCATAATCTACCCTAAAAATAGCGTTGTATATTTTTTTATGAATCAATCTAAGCCCTACACCCGGATAAATTTTAATATTTTCAGAATCTAGTAAATCGGCAAAATTACCACCTGGTATTCTCCAAGTACCGCAATCTACAAATGCGTTTCCTTGCAAAGCAAACCACCCTTTTTCATATACCGTATACCTGTATTCTGTATTTAATAATACTACTGCTGTACCCCTATCAATTAAATTCCCTACACCTCTAACATTTAAATTATTATCTAACGCAAATGGCGCGAATGGGCTTTCACTATTAGTCGCTATTCCCAATCGAAGTCTGTTTGCCCAATTTCCTTTTTCTGAAATTCTTTTAAAATAAAAAAAATCATTCCAGCCTATAAAAAAATCTTCTTGCATTTTATTACCTGAAGTCACAGATTGTAAGGTTAGTATACTTCTAAACCCCGACACATACTGATATGAATAATTTAACTTATCATAATCATAACCTAATTTGATTAATAATTTATCCAAATCTAAACTTCTTGGAACTTCATTAGGTACATTACCCGATACATACTGATACCTCTCATTAAAAACACTAGCTCCAATGTTAAACTTGTTCGCTGTATTTAATTCATACAAACCTAAAACTTCAATCGATTTATTATTATACAAATAATCAGCACTTTGATCCTTAAAATACAAAGGCTCTTCACTTTTCCAGTTCTGATAATTTATTGCTAGTCCTAATTTCTTACTAAAAAGATAAGGCGCTCTAAAGTTTATGCTATAAGTATCATATCCGTTATTCTGATAAAAACCACCAAAGGATATTCCCTTTCCTAAAAAATTAAAATCATACAATCCTATTTTATATGAAAACTGATTATTGGAAGCCGTCCAAATATTAAAACTCGGTATCAACGTGAAATTTTCCTCCACATTATAAAACACATTATATCCATCTCCTGTATCCGTTAAGAAAACTTGATAATAAGCATGAGAAATCCCTGGTAAACGCTTTAAGCGAATAATATCCTGATCCAATTGAAGTGAGTCTAAAACCTTACCTTGCTCAACTTCCGTTATTTTTTGCAAAAAAGAGACCTTTGTTTTTTTAAGACCTCGGAATTTTAAAGCAACAATATTTTTCTCTTGCGAAAAGCAAAATGTTGTACAAGCAACAATGATATATAAAATTATTTTTTTCAAAGTATTTATTTTTATTGACACCATACCAAAGTGATACTATAAATATAGTGTAAACTTGATAAAGAGCTTATATCTCTATAACAATGCCCTTATACCCAAGTTAAACGTTTGACCAAGACCTTGAAAACCATTTCCTCTTACTATTTTTCCTACTGAAGCTTCTAAATTCAATTTATTTGTTAATTGATACTTACCTCCTACTCCAAATTGCGTATAATTTTGCTCAAAATCATTCCCTAAATCTATTCGAAAAGATTGTTGACCACTTACAAAAACAGTTGTTTTTGAAGATGGAAAATAACTTAAAAAAGCACTTATCGGTAATGTTAAACTATTATTAGCAAAGCGCTCATTAATGTTTTCTGTTGCAGGATCTGCATCAACACTTTTTTCTCCAAAATTATATCCGAAATCTACTTCTCCAAAAAATTGAAACTTATCACCCGCAAATGATTTGTCATAGTAAAACTTAGTTTCCCATACATAACTTCTTACGTCTAAATATGGTGCTCCTGGAACATCTTCAAAAACTGGAATAAAAAATGATGTTTGCAAAGAGAAATTACTTATACTCTTAAATGGTTGGAACTTTAATGATGGCGCCACTGATGACAATCCGTTTCTATTTGTTTTTCTATCATCTTTAAAACCAAACACATCTAAAGCCCCTGCTCCACCATAAGTGTTCGACTTTACTTGTACAATCACCCCCACATTAAATCTACTCGACTCAGAAATACCCGTAAATACTTCCAGTTTTGATGTGAAAAAAGTTCGCCTAGCTATTTTTACAGATTTTGATCCTGCATTAGTACTTTCAGTTTCTGTATACAAGCTATTAAATAACTTTATATCCCATTGCCCCTTTTTCAATAATTTAGACGGAGTATATTCCTGAATATTACTTTTTGTAGTTTCTTCAGGTGTTTCTTCTTGTGAAAACCCTAAAAACCCAATTAATAAAAATGTTATAAGAAGTGTGTTTTTTAATTTCATGATATAAAGTGTTAGTGTATTATTTAACTTCATTTAAAGTCCAATCATATGTATAATATGACGATTTATATTTTCGTGGAATTGGTTCTGTTCTGTATGTGTTCACAAAATCAATTAATGAATCACTCCCTACTGTAAAATCCGATGTATACCATTCGAAAATTTGAGAAAATTGCACTTTCTTTTTCTTAGCGTTTACTTTTATAAAGTTCGCATTATTTAAAGCTAACTTAGTTTGTTTGTTTAGCTGCTTTTCTAAAGTATCAGGTAGGTAAGCTTCATTAATAATTGGAGGACACCCTAATCCTGCACAAACTAATACAAAATGAAATCTTGGATCATTATCAAACTGTGCTCTTAATATTTTGTTTTCAATATCGTTGAGTGTTACTTTTTTTCCTGAAATTTCATGTATATTCTTATCAAAAAAACCAAGAATGTCTAATGGTGATTTTATAGGGTATTCAGCAACGACAGATTGTATTACTGTAAGATTATAAATATTTATCCAAAAAGCCCTGTATTGATTTGAATTTGTTTTTTGAACTTCAATTGTAGAAGCTAATGCCAACAATTCATTTAACTGATTTGGTGACTCTTTTATTTTTTTATAAGCAACCTTTCCTTCAATTAGATTTTCTTGCAAGAAAGCATCTGTCTTATCTAAAAAAACTGAAAGATCTTGTGAGGAAACGGAAGTGAAAATTGCTAAACTAAAGAGTAAAAATACTCCTTTTAAAAATTGTTTTCTCATAATTAGTGTAATTTAACCTTACACTAAGTCGAAACAATTGTGAGTACTTACAAATGAGTTAAGGATCTTAAAAATTAAATCCGAAACTTCCTGTAACACCAAACTTACGAGCATCAGGAACCTCGAAATAATTTCCTCTAAAGTTAAAGTCAATTCTAAACACTTTAAAAATATTTCCTACTCCTAAACTGTACTCCCAATACACTTTATCATGAGGAGCTCCATATGTTTCATTTACTATGAAATTAGGAGTATTTGCATCTAGATTAATATTTTCCTGAGATAAATCACCCCAAGCCCCTCTTACACCAATAATTTCCCTAAGGTTCATTTTCTTTAAAAATGGTATTCTAGAAAATATTCGTCCATTAAAATTATGTTCTAAATGTACTGATGCATAAGTATCTGTAACAAAGTCATAATAATCTAACAACGAGAAGGTATTAAAAATTGAAAAACGCGCCTGATTCCCTGGAATAACACTTAACAAACCTAAAGGAACTTCACCAAACGTTTTACCAACTTCTATATTAGAAAACAGCCTACCAAAACCTCCTATTTGCCATGGTTGCCTGTAAAACAATTGCACCTTAGAATAATCAAAATCACTCGCAATAGCACCTTTAATTCCTTGACTAAGGCTCACAAAAATTGTTGGATGATTTTCGTTAACTGAAGTTCTTTCTACACCATAACCTGTAGTTTTCTTGTTTGGTGTATATGTTAATGAAAGGTTTACCTCTGATTGTTTCAATTCGGATTTTACTTGAGAGAATGTTTGATCCGTATAGAAATTCAATCCAAAAGTTGGTGACGCTGATTTTAATGTACGGTAACTCCCTGACAACTTCACCACGAAGTTTTTAGCCATTTCTGTTTCGATTGCTACTGTACTTAGGTTGATCGATGTTAGCCTATCATTAGACCCTGAAGAGAGTAATGACGAGGATGCAAAACTACGTCCTAATATATCATTAGTTGTAGTTAAACTAGCTCCAATTTGTTCAATATCACGTCTATTACCCCCAGATAATATCCATCTCTTTTTTCTGCTTAGCAGCCATTTCCCTGATAACCCATATTTAAACTGATTATCTTTAAATCCATATGCCCCGTATCCTTGAATTCTCCATTTATCATTTGGCCCAAAATAGGTTCTTCCTCCTGCTCTTATCCTTACCCCTTCCACATCATTGAACCCGAATGTTGAAAATATTGGTCCGAAATCAAGTTTTAGTTTCGGGATTTCAACATATCCTGATGCTAATATACTAGCCGTATTATAAATACGCTTAAACTTTGCAACAGTTTTAAGAGTGTCAAGCATTTTATAAACCCCTTCTTCGTCTTTGTTTAATTTTTCTAATCTATTAGCTGACCAAAAAGCTGAATCTTGATTAAAAATTTCAAAAGCATAAGGGTCTGACTCATCTTTATAAAACTCACTTCCTTTATCTTTATCAAATTGATAATCTTCATATAAAGTAGTACGTTTTCCATATATACCTCTGGACTTATTTTTTTTAGAAAAACTAAAATCTGACATAAAGTAATCTCTCTTTATTAAAAAGACAGAATCATTTAATACATCAAACTCTTGTTCTATATAAATATCTTTTACCCAGTTAATATTTGCGCTTTTAGACACTTGCAAGTTGATGTCTTTAATAGCCCAAGTACTGTCATTAACCCAAAAATCTCCTTTAAAAGTTAACTCATTCTTCCTACGTGGGTAATACACAATATTGTAGCACCATTTATCATTAATATATGCACTATCAGACAGCACATAATTATATACATTCACTCCAGTTTTCGAAAGTGGACTAACAAAGCTTTTATCAAAAATCTTTAAATAGTTATCATATACATTGTAATCCGAATACAAGTCTTTTACAAAAGATATTATGGTTTGATTATTACTAAAACCAGAGTTTTTATTCCCTACTAAATCCTCTCTAGTTTTATTACTTTCATTATTACCGTATACTTTAGATACTGATTCATTTAAAAAAATCGGCAAATACGTTTTTCCCGTAATACGTGATGTATCAAGCTCTTCAAAAATAAATTCCATACCTTTAAACAACTTGCTTTTAGCCATTGTGCTATCTACATTGTTAAAGTCGAACTCTATTTTTTCATATTTATCATATTGGTATTGCTTAAATTTCTTAGTCCCATTAGAACGTTTATTCGCCCATATTTTCTTTAAAATATCTATTGCAGGATTGTTCTTCTTTGATTGTTTCCCTGAATAAATTGTCACAGTACTCAATTGGCTTCCTTCCTTTAAAAGGACATTCATCTTATAAGTTACTGCTTTAGGCAAATCAATATTTTCAGTTTCATAACCAATAAATGAAACTTGAAGCGTATGATATCTTTCTGAAGACTCTAAATAAAACCTACCATTTTCATCTGTAATTGTACCTGTAGTAGAGTTCTTAAAAATCACATTAGCAAAAGGCACTGGATAATTATCTTCATCTATTACTAACCCACTAACCTTAGTTTGAGCTAATAGTATTGTTGAAATGAAAATTAAAAGTATGGTTAATATATTTTTCATATAAATAAAAAGCTTCATTAGTATTAAGTACTAATGAAGCTCAAATATAAGTTATTTATTAAAAAGTTTATCTATACATAACCTTTTTAACAGACTTGATTACATCATTCATATTAGGCAACCATTCCTCAAGTAATACTGGAGAATATGGTGCTGGAGTATCAGCTGTATTAATTTTTTCAATTGGCGCATCTAAATAGTCAAACGCATGATTTTGTACTTGATACGTAATTTCTGAAGCTACATTACCAAATGGCCAAGCTTCTTCTAAAATCACTAATCTATTTGTTTTCTTAACAGATTCTATAATCGTAGCAGTATCTAAAGGTCTAACGGTTCTTATATCGATAATTTCACAAGAAATCCCGTCTTTTGCTAATTCATCCGCTGCTTTATAAGCCTCTTTTATGATTTTTCCGAAAGAAACAATAGTTACATCAGTTCCTTTACGCTTTACATCTGCAACTCCTATTGGCAATACATACTCACCATCTGGCACTTCTCCTTTATCACCATACATTTGTTCAGATTCCATGAAAATCACAGGATCATTATCACGAATAGCTGCTTTTAACAATCCTTTTGCATCATAAGGATTTGATGGCACAACAACCTTTAAACCTGGTGTATTAGCAAACCAATTTTCAAATGCTTGTGAATGCGTAGCTCCTAATTGTCCAGCTGAACCTGTTGGCCCTCTAAAAACAATTGGACAGTTAAATTGCCCTCCAGACATTTGTCTGATTTTGGCTGCGTTATTTATAATTTGATCAATACCTACTAATGAAAAGTTAAACGTCATATATTCAACAATTGGTCTATTTCCAGTCATTGTAGATCCAACAGCTATCCCTCCAAATCCAAGTTCTGCAATTGGAGTATCTATTACTCGTTTAGCACCAAATTCATCTAACATTCCTTTAGACGCCTTATACGCTCCATTATACTCAGCAACTTCTTCACCCAATAAATACACAGATTCATCCCTGCGCATTTCTTCACTCATCGCCTCACAAATTGCTTCTCTAAATTGAATTGTTCTCATTAATAGTAGTATTTAATTTTTAAAAACAAACAAAAGTATACATTTCAAAAAATCTATTCTCAAAAAAACACAATAACTTTACTATGCGCGCATAGTAGTATTTCTTAAAAAATAGATGTATATTTGGGAACTTAAAATTATTTCAACTTTTTAATATAAATATCATGAATATATTAGTGTGTATTAGTCACGTTCCAGACACTACATCAAAAATTAACTTCACTAATGGTGACACTGAGTTTGACACTAACGGAGTACAATTTGTAATTAATCCTAATGATGAATTTGGATTAACAAAAGCAATGTTTTTGAAAGAGCAGAACGGAGCAACAGTAACTGTTGTAAATGTTGGAGGAGCTGATTCAGAGCCAACATTACGTAAAGCATTAGCAATTGGAGCAGATAGCGCTATTAGAGTAAACGCAGAAGCAAAAGACGGATTTTTTGTAGCGAAACAATTAGCTGAAGTAGTAAAAAACGGAAACTATGATTTAGTAATTGCTGGAAAAGAATCATTAGATTATAACGGTGGAATGGTCCCTGGTATGTTAGCTGGGTTTACCGATTATAACTTTGTTAACGCTTGTACTTCATTAGAACTTGATGGAAACAGCGTTGTAGCCATAAGAGAAATAGATGGTGGTAACGAAACTTTAAGCACAAGCTTACCTTTAATAGTTGGTGGTCAAAAAGGATTAGTTCAAGAAAGTGATTTACGTATTCCCAACATGAGAGGTATTATGATGGCTCGTAAAAAACCTTTACAAGTTATAGAAGCTTCTGGTGTTGATAGCCAAACAAAAGTAGTGAGCTTTGAAAAGCCGGTTGCAAAATCAGCAGTAAAGCTAATTAGCCCAGATAACATTGATGAATTAATCAATTTATTGCATAACGAAGCAAAAGTAATTTAAGCCACTCGTGGGGTTAACATAAATGATTTCAAAAACTGAGTCATTTATTTATTTAATTTTTAACACAATAATAAATTATGTCTGTTTTAATATTCGCTGAATCAAATAACGGAAAATTCAACAAAGCAACTTTAGAAGTTGCTTCATATGCAAAAGAAATCGCAAACACTTTAGGAACAACTGTTACTGCCATAGCAATTAATGCTTCAGAAACTGATGAATTAGCTCAATATGGAGTTGACAAATTATTAACAGTAACTAATTCCGATTTAGAAAACTTTAATGCAAGAGCTTATGCTGATGTTATCAAACAAGCTGCAGAAAAAGAAAACGCTAACCTTGTAGTAATGCCTTCTACAACTAACGGGAAATACTTATCTCCTTTAGTTGCAAGTAATTTAAATGCTGGTTATGCATCTAACGTTATTGCGCTACCTGAAAGCACTTCTCCTTTTAAAGTAAAAAGAACTGCTTTTTCAAACAAAGCCTTTAGTGTTACGGAAATTTCTAGCGACAACAAAGTAATTGCTTTAGCCAAAAACGCTTTTGGATTAAAAGAAAACGCAACTAGTATTACTCAAGAAGCTTTTGACGCTACTATTAATGATGCACATTTGGCAACAACAGTTACTACAGTAGACAAAACTACAGGGAAAGTTACTATTGCTGATGCTGACATAGTAGTTTCTGCTGGAAGAGGATTAAAAGGCCCTGAAAACTGGGGTATGGTTGAAGAATTAGCCGATGTACTTGGTGCAGCTACAGCATGTTCAAAGCCTGTTTCTGATTTAGGATGGAGATCACACAATGAGCATGTTGGACAAACTGGTAAACCAGTAGCATCTAACTTATATATTGCCATTGGTATTTCTGGAGCCATCCAGCATTTAGCAGGAATTAACGCTTCTAAAGTAAAAGTAGTAATCAATACTGACCCTGAAGCACCTTTCTTTAAGGCTGCAGATTACGGTATTGTAGGTGATGCTTTCGAAGTTGTGCCAACTCTAATTGAAAAATTAAAAGCTTTTAAAGCGCAAAACGCATAATTTTTTATAAATTGTGCCTATATAAGGGCTATCTAAATTTATGACCAATAGCGTCCTAGGTTTAGATAGCTTTTTTTTTATACAATTGATGTTAGTTATTTCACTTGACATCTTTTAATTTATGCTGATGAGTTTAGTACGACTAAATATAAAAGGAATATCCTATAGCCAAACACAAAATGGCGCATACGCGCTTATCTTGAATGAAGTAGATGGAGAGCGAAAACTACCTATTGTTATTGGAGCATTTGAAGCGCAATCTATTGCTATTGCTTTAGAAAAAGAGATAAAACCTCCAAGACCTCTAACTCATGATTTATTTAAAAGTTTTGCTGACAGATATGATATCGTCGTAAAACAAGTCATCATACATAAATTAGTAGACGGTGTTTTTTACTCTAGTATTATTTGTGAACGTGATAAGATTGAAGAAATTATTGATGCTAGAACATCTGACGCAATTGCACTAGCACTCCGATTTAACGCCCCTATTTTCACCTATAAAAACATTCTTGATAAAGCAGGTATTTATTTAAACTTACCCGCAAAAGAAGGTGACCCTGAAGATGTTTTAAATGAAGATATTGTTTTTGAGGAACAAGAAAACCCTAGTAATTATTCGCACTTAACATTAGAGGAATTAAATAACACACTTCAAGAAGCAGTCAATAATGAAGATTATGAAGCTGCCGCAAGAATAAGAGACGAGATTTCCAAGAGAGAACAATAAACTAATTGTGGTGGTTATTTTATTGTTTACAATAAAACACTTAATATAAAACACATATTAACCTGCATAATAGCTCTTGTTAGCACTATTTCTTTTGGACAATATTTTGAACAAAAACGGCAATTCTAAGCTATTGATATAGCTGTTGAATTTTTAATACTAAAAGACAATTAGCTAGAATACCTATTGGTTGCTTAAAATAAACTTAAGGCATCTTGCTTGAAGCTTTTTTTATTTTAGTAGCCTCATTATAATAATTAAAACCGACTCCCATTTTTATGGGAAATGAATATGAAACAATATATCGATTTAGTGGAGCACGTTTTAGCAAACGGGAATGAAAAAGAAGATAGAACAGGAACAGGAACTAAAAGTGTTTTTGGCTATCAAATGCGATTTGATTTAAGTGAAGGGTTTCCCATGGTAACTACTAAAAAACTCCACTTAAAGTCTATTATTCATGAATTGTTATGGTTTATAAAAGGTGATACAAACATCAAATACCTTCAAGATAACGGAGTGAAAATTTGGAATGATTGGGCTGATGAAAATGGAAATTTAGGACCTGTTTACGGTCACCAATGGCGTAACTGGAATTCTGATGACATCGATCAATTACAAGAAGTTATTACAACTATCAAAAATAATCCAGACAGCAGACGAATGTTAGTTGCTGCATGGAACCCCTCTGTACTACCAGACACTTCTGTTTCTTTTAGTGAGAACGTCGCTAATAACAAAGCTGCTTTACCTCCATGTCATGCGTTCTTTCAATTTTATGTGGCTAACGGAAAATTATCATGCCAGTTATACCAACGTAGTGCCGATATCTTTTTAGGAGTACCTTTTAATATTGCATCGTATGCATTATTGACAATGATGATTGCTCAAGTTTGCGATTTAGAAGTTGGTGAATTCGTTCATACTTTTGGTGATGCTCACATTTACAACAACCACAAAGAACAATTTGAATTACAATTATCTCGTGAAACTAGAGAGTTACCAACTATGAAAATGAATCCTGAAATTAAAGACATTACAGGCTTTACTTTTGAAGATTTTGAACTAGTTAATTACAATCCACATCCTGGAATTAGAGGAGTAGTTGCTGTTTAAAAAAATGATTATGAAGAAAATATTCTTATTTATTGGATTAATAACCAATTTATCTATTTCTCAAAACCTAGTACCCAACTCTATTGTTTATAAAGGCTGTGAATGTGCTATACAACCTGAAATTTGTTTTGAGAACAAATTAGCAGACTTAATTAAATCTAATATTAAGCATATAGACATTACTAAATCCGTAAAGTCTCTAAAAACAAGAGCTTTACTTGTAAATACTATAATTACATTTAAAGCTGACGGAACTGTTTTAGAATATAGTATTAATACCAATAACAAAAGATTTGATTTGATATTAAAAAACTCCTTAGACAACGTCCAAAACATCAATATAAGTCCTAAAAAATTACATAATAACATTTATACAATATCTCATGATTTTGTCTTTACTATTAAAAAACAAGAGGACAGAAGAAAACAATATGGTTATGATTTGAATCCTATTTATAAAAATTACGATCCTTTGGATGTAATATTTAAAGATGATCACAATCCTACAAATAACCAAGATTACGAAAGAGTTCCTGTTTTTAGTGGCTGTGATCAAAATATGTGCAATGAAGAATTAAAAAAATGTATGAGTGAAAAAATATCCAAATTTATTGGGAAAAATTTTGACGCATCTATAGGAGCAAACCTAGGACTTCCAAACGGAAAAGTAAAAATGTTTATTACATTTAAAATTAACAAAGAAGGAGATATTGTTGATATTAAAGTTGATGCCCCGCATATAAAACTTGAAAATGAAGTTATCAGAGTTCTTAATTTGATCCCTAAATTTGATAGCGCAGGATTCCAACGTAAAAGATACGTTACGGTTCCTTATTCTTTACCGCTTTACTTCGCTATTTCCAATTAATACACCACATGCAAAACCAACACGAACAATACGAAAACGCTCGCAAGCGAACCAAGCAAAAAAAACGCTTGTATTTTCATTTTATATTATTTGTTTTAGGCGCTATTACATTAGCTATATTAAACAAAGGATTAGGAATTGGTGAAGATATAATTACCAATTGGTACTTAATCGCTATTGTTATTTGGTCATTCTTATTCCTGATTCATGTTGTAAACGTTTTTGTAACCAATCGTTTTTTCGGAAAAGAATGGGAACGTATACACACCGATAAAATTCTTGCGAAGCATGATAAAAAAGTTGAGAAATTGGAAAAAAATATTTTAAAAGAACATCATCTAAAAGAAGACATAGCAACTTACCAAAAAACCAAACAAATGATCACTCTTATTGCAGCAGCAGCAGAAAATAACGAAATAGGAAAAGACAATAAATTAATTTGGCACTTAAGTAACGATTTAAAACGCTTTAAGAAATTAACTTCTGGGCACGCTATCATAATGGGACGTAAAACCTTTGAAAGCTTCCCTAAAGCATTACCTAACAGAACAAACGTTGTAATAACTAGAGATCGTCATTACACTGCAGAAAATGCTGTAGTTGTTCATTCACTTGAAGAAGCATTAGACGTTACAAAAGAAGACGATCAACCGTTTATTATAGGTGGAGGTGAAATATACAAGCAAGCATTAAGTATTGCTCACAGAGTTGAATTAACTAGAGTTCACCATCCATTTGAAGCAGACACTTATTTCCCTGAATTAAATAAATCATGGAAAGAAGCATCTCGAGAAAATTGCTTTAAAGATGAAAAACATGATTATGATTATAGTTTTATCACCTATGAAAGAGTATAACTAACAACAAATAAGACCTCATCGGATACAAACCTTTGAGGTCTTTCTATTTATTTCCTTATTTTTGTACCACTAAATTTAAACTAACGGTTATCTAACATTCAGAAAACCTTTAAAAACATATACAATGAAAGCATACATTTTCCCTGGTCAAGGGGCACAATTCTCAGGAATGGGATTAGACTTATATGAAAACTCCCCTGAAGCACAAGCGTTATTTGAAAAAGCGAATGACATATTAGGCTTCCATATTACTGACATCATGTTTGAAGGTACTGCTGAACAATTAAAAGAAACAAAAGTAACTCAGCCAGCTATATTTTTACACTCTGTAATTTTAGCCAAAACCTTAGGAGATAGCTTTAAACCAGAAATGGTTGCAGGACACTCATTAGGTGAATTCTCTGCTTTAGTAGCAAATGGAGCTTTAACTTTTGAAGATGGATTAAAACTAGTTTCTCAACGTGCTATGGCGATGCAAAAAGCATGTGAAGCCCAACCAAGTACTATGGCTGCTGTTTTAGGGTTAGATAATGATGTCGTTGAAAAAATATGTACAGCTACAAAAGGAGTGGTTGTTGCTGCAAATTATAATTGTCCTGGGCAATTAGTTATTTCCGGAGAAATTGAAGCAATCAACACTGCTTGTGAAGCTTTAAAAGAAGCTGGAGCTCGTAGAGCATTAGTTTTACCTGTAGGCGGAGCATTTCACTCACCAATGATGGAACCAGCTCGTGAAGAACTTGCCGCTGCAATTGAAAATACAACTTTTAGCACGCCCACTTGCCCTATTTATCAAAATGTAACCGCAAGTGCCGTAACAGATGCTGAAGAGATTAAAAAGAATTTAATTTTACAATTAACCGCTCCAGTAAAATGGACGCAATCAGTACAGCAAATGATCGCTGATGGAGGAACTTCATTTACTGAAGTTGGCCCTGGTAAAGTTTTACAAGGTTTAATGCGTAAAATTGACAGAACTGTTGAAGCAAATGGAGCTAGTTTAAATATTGAGGCTTAATTTCGTTTTCTATAAAATAATAAAGGTCAGCTAAATTAACTGCCCTTTATTATTTAAACATATCTCATTATTACAACGTCATAATAAATAGCAAAATTCCCACTACCAACATCAGAATTACATTAATGAATGTAGTAAATTTTTTATCTGGTTTATTATTCATTATTACAAAATACATTGGAACAAATAATACTAAAAATACAATAACACTAATAGTCAGCAAAATACTAGCATAGGGCCATTGCATTATCTTAAACAGACAACCTACCCCTCCTAACAGAGTAAGTGAAAATGCTGTTGACACTAAAACTATATCCTGTTTAGCATCTGTATCTTTAAACTTCAACATAATAAGTGATGGCAAAAACAATAAACAAAACAATAATACCCCTACAAATAATATAATACCCGTTCCTGTTAAATGATGTAACTTATAATACACACCAAACCCAAGTAACAACACGGAAAGCACTCCTGAAACCTGAAGTGTACTTTTAAGTAAATCAATACTTTTTGAATTTACCAAACTATCGGTTTCTTGTTGTATTTCTTTCAATTCTTGATTAAAGAACCGTGGTATTAATTTTTCATAATGTGCCTCAAAATTTCCGGTTTCTGGAAGTTCTGCTTCAGTTAAACAACAAACATGATCTACTATATTCTCTTGTAAATCTTTTAAAACAACCCCTTTGCTTGTTAAGTCATCTATTATAAAATCAATATGTTCATCGGTAACCTTAAACATTTCCTGTTTTAGTGTTTATTCCTAATAACACTTGCATCGTTTTCATAAATTCAGAAAACTCAGTAACTTTTTCTTCTACAGACACTTTACCTGACTTAGTTAAGGTATAATATTTACGTACCCTTTTACCAATAAATACTTTTTCAGTCTCTAATTCTCCTTTTTTTTCCAAAGCATGTAACGTGGGGTACAGTGCTCCTTCAGTAATTTGAATTTTTCCATCGGTTAATTCCTTTACTCGATTGGTAATTTCATACCCATACATTTTACCTTGCTCTTTTAAGAGTTTTAAAATAATGGTTTTTAATGTTCCCTTTATTAATTCTGATGAGTACATAGTTTTTTCTATAATTATTACAGTGTTACTAAAAATTAGCAACACTGTAAATTTAATTTATTATACAGCTTTTCTATACTTATCCATAAAGAAAGATGGTAGTAAAGCAAAATTTAATAATAAAAACCCAGCAAACATTATAAAACCTCTAAATGGCCAATGGAAAAACTCAAACATGGTTCCAATTCCAAAAGAAAATAGCGTTAAAAACGCGATGATGTATGTTCTTTTTTTCATAATTAATGTGTTTTAAATTAATACAATTTGTTTATAAACTTCTCTTATGCATAATTCAAATATACATAAGAAAACAATGTGTTCAATTTTTTACATAAGAATATTATGTATTAATATACATTTTTTAAATAAAAAATAGTGTTATTTTACCTGAACAGAGACGGACAGTACATTTGGAAGATAGTTATGGTCAAATGTATTTAACACTTGAATTTTATAATTCCCGGCTTCTGAAAATTGATAATTGTCTTTTATAATGAATTTTAAATCGCAATAATCACCAACACAATCTCCTAATTCTTCATTATGATCACCAAATAATTTTAATGTGACAGGTATTTTATCAACTTGATGCAGTGGAGTTGTAATGTACATTTCCAATGGGATTTCAGAAAATTGAAATCCGTGCACATAACTAAGATTTAACTGAATGATATGTTGTTTACTAAGGGAAGTTGGTATAAAATCGAGTGAAAGTACTTCTGATTGATACCATCTGTTCTTAGGGAAATTCAATTGTGCAGATTGTTTATTTGTGCATTGAATACACATTATAAACCCAATAACACACATAAGTAGGTAAGGGAATTTTCTTAAGAACAGACGTATCAAATTGGGGTGGTTTTTATATTATAACGTAAATAACTAGATTTTAGTATCTTAGTTTTTTTATTTTTTTATTTTATTTTCCCAATTCCAAGCAGAACGCATTGCATCATCTAAGCTAGATTCCGCTTTCCATCCTAATTCAGTATTTACTTTTTCTGTGTCTGCATAAGCAGAAATAACATCACCGGATCTACGAGGAGCTATACAATAATTTAATGAAGTTCCCGAAACACGCTCAAATGATTCTATTACTTCTAACACTGTACTACCATTTCCTGTTCCCACATTGAATGTTTCATAATTATTTTTGTTGTGCTTATTTATCAATCGTTCCAATGCTATTACATGTGCTTTTGCTAAATCTACAACATGAATATAATCACGTACACAAGTACCATCAACAGTTGGATAGTCATTTCCAAAAACCGACAATTCTTTTCTAGCACCAATACCTGTTTGGGTGATATAGGGAACCAAGTTTTGAGGGACACCAATAGGCAATTCTCCTATTTCTGAAGAGGGATGTGCCCCAATTGGATTAAAATAACGTAAAGCAATTGCTTTTAAGTCTTTTGAAACACCACAAACTTCCTCAATTATCTCTTCCCCAATTTGCTTAGTATTCCCGTATGGTGATTCAGCTTTTTTAATCGGAGCATTTTCTGATATAGGCAATTCATCTGCTTGACCATATACGGTACATGAACTACTAAAAATGAAATTAGCTATCTTATATTTCTCTAGGGCTTGAAGCACATAAACCAATGTATTTATATTATTTTCATAATATAATAACGGGTTATTAACACTCTCTCCTACTGCTTTACTTGCTGCAAAATGTATAACACCAACAATATTTTGATGTATTTCAAAAAAAGAAAAAACTGATGACTTATCACGTAATTCTAATTGCTCAAAAAAAGGTCTCTGACCAGTTATGTTTTCTATACCATCTAAAACGCTCAATGACGAATTGGATAAGTTATCTATTATTACAACTTCATATCCTCTCTGTTGAAGCTCGACAACAGTATGTGAACCAATAAACCCTAATCCTCCTGTGACAAGTACTTTCATTTGTTTGTGTATTAAAAAGTTAATTAGCTATTCACAAACGCTATCACTTTTGAGGTAATAAACTCTATTTGATCATCTTCCAATTCTGTATGCATCGGTAATGATATTACCTCTTTTATCAACTGATTTGTTACTGTAAAATCAGCTTCCTTATAACGAGCATCAACGTATGCCTTTTGACTGTGTAATGGAATTGGATAATATACGCCACAAGGGATATTATTGTCATTTAAAAACTGCGCTAATGCATCTCTATCTACCCCGTTAATCTTTAGGGTATATTGATGAAACACATGGTCGCCAGAACGAACTGGTGTTGTAATACAATCAATGTTTTCAAAAGCTTTGTCATATTTAGATGCTGCTAATTGACGTGCTGTATTATAGTTACCTAAGTTTTTCAACTTAGTTCTTAATACTGCCGCTTGAATTGAATCTAAACGAGAATTCACTCCTACTACATCATGATGGTAGCGCTTGTACATTCCATGATTTACAATACCACGAATCGTATGTGCTAAGGCATCATCATTGGTGAAAATTGCTCCACCATCACCATAACATCCTAAATTCTTAGATGGGAAAAATGACGTTGAAGCTACGTGACCTATTGTTCCTGCTTTCTTTGTAGTTCCATCTACTGAAGTATAGTCAGCTCCAATTGCTTGAGCATTATCTTCAATCACAAACAAGTTATGCTTTTCAGCCAACTTCATTATTTCATCCATATTAGCACATTGTCCAAATAAATGCACAGGAACAATAGCTTTTGTTTTTGGAGTAATTGCTTTTTCAATAGCAGCTACATCTATATTAAAATCATCCTGATTAACATCAACCAAAACAGGTGTTAAACCTAATAATGCTATAACCTCAACTGTTGCTGCAAAAGTAAAATCCGCAGTAATAACTTCATCTCCTGGTTTTAACCCAAGTCCCATCATAGCTATTTGCAAAGCGTCAGTTCCGTTAGCGCAAGGAATTACATGCTTTACGCCTAAATAGTCTTCCAATTCTGCTTGAAATCCTTTTACTTCAGGACCATTGATATATGCTGTAGAATCTAACACTTCTAAAATAGAAGTATTCACTTGAACTTTTATTTTTTCATACTGACCTTTAAGGTCTACCATTTGAATTTTCTTCATTCCTGACTATATTGTAATTAAACCTCCTAACCCCAGTAAAAATAGATGGTTAGCTATAATTTATTTTGTTTATATTTGTTTTAAAGTCCTTACAATTGTTACAAAAAAGATGACGATTTGAGACAATTATATCAAAAACGACCCTAAAACAAACAAAACGGATACGATTTTTACCCGATTTTTGATAGCATATTTTATAATTTGTAAAGACATTTTCAAACATACTATATATCACCTAATATGACTGTAAATATAATACTTAAAGGCGAAAAAAATAAACCTACAGGATATTTAAAAGTTTTAATCACTGACAAGGGTGAAAAGACCACTAAATCTTTAAAAATAAAAGTTAACGTTAAAAACTGGAATCGAAAAAAACAAAGGGTCAGCAGTAGAGAACATAACCATGAAGCAATTAACGCTAAATTAAAAGAGGTGTTACAAGAACTGGGAAAACAAAGTGACCCAGTTTTAGCCATTAAAAACAACAATACTAATGTTTTACCAAGAGTTAATTGATAATACAGTTAATATTGGCACCAAAGGAAAATCAATAAATATACGTAATAAATTCATTGGCTACCTAAAAAGTGTAAACCTTGTTGACATTCATTCCAATGAATTAAACACATCTCATGTTCAAGCATTTTATTAAGTGAGTTCTATTGACCGTTTTGGTTACTCTGTAAATGATATCTTAAATGAATGAAACCAGTCACATTTAATAGCTGATTAATTTGAAATATCGGTCAATTATATCCAGTTTTTAGAAATAGTTGATTTTAATAATTATAATTTTGATGCTCATTAATAACCTCAGCACATAATTAATTTTTGTTTTTAAACACATAATTTTCCCACCATGTTGATTTTGGAAAATTTGATTCCCCCACCACCACAGACTCTCCAATTTGTGGAGTTGTAATTGGCATTCCCGTTTCTTTTGCCCTTAAGGTTACTCTTTCTATGGGGTCTGTCCAGCTATGTGCCGCTAATGTAAATGCTCCCCAGTGAATTGGTAAAATCATCTTTGCTCTTACATCAAATCCAGCTTGAACTGTTTGCTCTGGCATCATATGCACGTCTGACCACAATTCATTATATTGACCACATTCCATTAATCCAATATCGAAAGGACCGTATTTTTCTCCAATTTCTTTAAAGTGGCTGCCATAACCACCATCACCACTGAAATATATATTGTCTTTATTACCTTTAATTATCCAAGAACCCCATAATGTCGATGATTGGTCGGTTATCCCCCTTCCAGACATGTGCTTTGAAGGAGCAAAAATCAAATTAATACTTCCAAATTTAATTTCTTTCCACCAATCTAATTCATGTATCTTTTCTTGCGGGATATTCCAAGATTTAAGATGGTTACCTACTCCAAGTGGAACAAAAAATTGATTCGTTTTTAATTTTAACTTTTCAATCGATGGATAGTCCAAATGGTCATAATGGTCATGAGATATAATTATTGCTTCTATTTGCGGAAGCTGCTCTATATCTATAGGCATTTCTTCATTATATCTTTTTCTTCCTAACCATTTGTGGGGTGCAGCATAATCTCCAAAAACGGGATCAATTAATATGTTCTTTCCATCTATTTCTATTAAAAAAGTAGAATGTCCAAACCACGTAACACGAGTTAATGTATCAGATTTATTATTGATTTCTTCCGAACTTATCTTTTGAACTTCAATATTTTTACTCGGAGCAATATTTGGATTAGGATTCAACATCTCCTTTAACATAGCTGTAATACTATGGCAATTGAACTCTAAATGAAACTCTTCTATATTAATAAATTTCTCTCCCTCATAATGCCCAGTATTTGCATATTCAACCTTCTGCTCTTTAGTTGGAGATTGACCAAACTGAGGACTCAACTGTAGGAAAAGAACTACAACTAACGCTATTACACCAATAACGCTACTCAGTAAAACAGCTATGAATTTTAATACCTTTTTCATTTTATTCAGAAAGTTTATTTATATCTATAGTTTCTAAATGCTCTTTATCATAACCTTTAACCACTGTATTAATCATCGCTTTCCCAATTTTAACAGTATCGGTAAAAGACTTAGGAAAGTGTCTAAATATTGGATAGAAAGGTCTCAGCACAGAGTACAGAATATGAAACGCCATAACTTTAGTTTTTGTTCCTTTTAAAGGTTGAATGTAACCTGGTCTAAACATATATGCGTTCTTGAAAGGAAGATTCAATATTGCATTCTCCGTTCTTCCTTTTACTCTTGCCCACATTACACTACCTTGCTCTGTGCTATCAGTCCCAGTACCCGAAACGTAGCAAAAAGTCATTCCCTCATTATACTTGAGAACTTTTTCGGCAAAACTCAAAGTAAGGTCATGAGTTATCTTACTGTATTCTTCTTCTGATTTCCCAACAGAAGATGTTCCTAGACAGAAAAAACAAGCATTATAACCATTAATACCATTTTCTATATCAGCTAAATTATAAAAGTCTTTTGTCAAAAGCTCCTTCAACTTTGGATGCTGAATATTAATTGAACTCCTGTTTATTACTAAAACTTCTTTTACATTAGGATTCTCAAGGCATTCCAGTAACACACCTTTACCCACCATTCCGCTTGCTCCTGTTATTATAGCTTTTACTTCCATAGTATATCTAAATATATATTTTCCTCGTTACAAGTATTGTTTATAAAAAACGGTCAAGTAATCCACTGCCTCATCAATGTGTTTTTCAATATCGTAGCACTGTATATGCCTAGCTCCTTCTATAATCTTCATTTCTTTCTTGTCATGAAGTATTTCAGAGATAAACCGCTCGGTATAAGGCTTAGAGAATGCTTCTGTTCCAGTAATTCCCAAATATGGAATTGAAAGGTCCTTAGCTAAATCCAATGCTTGAGATTTAATAAGTGCTTCATATGACATAGTTGCCATCTGAGAATTAAAATTTGGCCAACAATCTGCAACACGACTATAATAGTAATCGTAGATGTCATCCGCATCTGGACCACTAAATGGTAAATCTTCTTTTGTTTTTGCATCTGGATAAATAATACCTGAATGAGACTCAACTCCCGACTCAAAATATTGTTGTCGTGCTTGGTTGGATTGATTCAGAAGATAAGACCTAACCTCATCATTTACCATTGGATTGTAACCAGTAAATTCTCTTAACGAAAAATGAGCAACTACAGTCCCAAAAGCTTTAACTCTTCTATCACTAACTATTCCATGCATTGTATAAGATGAGCCTGCACAAATTCCTAACACTCCAATTCTGCCAATATCAATATTATCTATCGTTCCCAAAAAACTAATAGCACTTTGCACATCTTCTCCCTTTTTAAAAGGGTTGTCATAGTTTTTCGGAGTCCCTCCGCTTTCTCCTTGGGTAGAAAAATCAAAAGCAAGTGTGACAAAACCTTTCTTAGAAAGCTTTTCACCAAAAACACCAGCAGCCTGTTCTTTCACACTCCCTAATGGGCCAGCCAAAGTTATTGCTGGATACTTTTTTGATTCATCAAATCCTGGAGGACAAAATAACCACCCAACTATCTTATCTCCATCACTGTTAAATGTAATTTGATTTTTTCCTTCTTGTAAATTCATGATTTCTAGTTTTTAATTAATAAAATCTAAATGTTTTCAAAATAAAATTTTGAAAGATGGTCGACAGCTTGATTGACATATACCTCATTTCCATAGGTTTGAACATGTCTAGCACCTTCAATTTCTTTAATCTCTTTATTTTCGTGTTGTATTTCAGCAAAAAACCGTTCAGTAAAGGGTTTCGTAATGGCTTCACTACCTACAATACCCAAGTATGGAATGCTCAAGTCTTTTGCTAAATCTAAGGCATGTGATTTTAAAAGAGCTTCAAAAGACATACCTGCATTTTTAGAACTGTAGTTTGGCCAATCATTCTCTACCCTTTCATAAAAGTAACTGGATATATCCTCCAAATCATCCGCTGGCACAGGCATATTTTTTAAATCTTCAAATGCTGGTAATAATATATTAATCCTATCTGAAACACCCGTTTCAAAATATTTTTGTCTATCATCATTAGAAATTTTTAACATTGCATTTCTAGCTTCTTCCGAAACCAAAGGGTTATATCCTGCAAATTCTCTCATAGAAAAATAGGGATTTACAGTCGCAAATGCTTTTATTCTCCTATCACTTATAGTTCCATGGATTGTGTAGCTTCCGCCAGCACAAATACCAAGGGCATTAACTTTACCCTTATCTACATTGTCCAAAGTTCCTAAATAGCTTATGGCATTTTGTATGTCTTCACCTTTATTAAATGGATTTTCATAATTCCTGGGCATTCCCTCACTCTCACCTTGTGTTCTAAAGTCAAATACAATAGTGATAAAGCCTTTTTCTGCTAGCTTCTCTGCAAATACGCCACCCGCTTGCTCTTTTACTGTTCCCATTGGACCTGCAACCGAAATTGCTGGATACTTTTGATTAGCATTGAAATTTGGAGGGCAAAATAGCCAGCCAACTATTTTATTTCCATCGCTATTGAATGTTATTTTATTTTTTCCAGCTTGTAAGCCCATGATTTCTAGTCTTTAAATTAATATACAACGAATTTATAATAAAAAAACTACACGTCACATAAACAAAAAAAGGAGGAACTGAAACAAATTACGGATTCCTATATTGTGATGGTGATTTTCCAGTTTGCTGCTTAAACAATCTAGAGAAATAAGTAGGGTATTCGAACCCTAAACAGAAAGCAATTTCAGAAACAGATAATGAAGAGTTTCTCAGCTTATCCTTTGCCAAATATATTGTTTGTATATGTATAAGCTCGATAGCTGTCTTACCAGTAAACTCTTTAAGTAAGTCACTCAAATAATTAGGAGTTACATGAAGTTTATCCGCAAGCTCTGTTACTGTTGGCAGGTTGTTTTGTTTATGATTGACATTTATATACTCATTAAGTAGACTTTGAAAATCTTGTACAACCTTGTTATAAGTAGTTTTTCTTGATGTGAATTGGCGTCTATAATACTTTTCTACTAAGGCTAATAGCACGTTACAATAAGACAAAATAATCTTTAATGAAGAATCCTTTTTAAGAAACTCAGTATACCCTTGAGTAAACATAAGTTTAACTTCTTTCTCTTCATCTGTAGTTAAAAATAGAGCTTCTTTAGTACTATAGGAGAAGAAGTTAAACATGAAGTTATTATATTCTTTAAGAAATTCTTCATGAATAGCTATATGGAATCCCTCCCATTCCCCCTCATCACTCCACTCATAAACATCTCCTGGTTTTAGGAAGTAAATGAATCCGTTGTCTGGGTCATCATCAGTCTGTCCAAACTTTTTTAGATTCATGTTCTTGTAACGCTTGTATGCAATTACATAGAAATTAATACAAATAGGTGGTGATTCAACTAACTTTTCACTTTTATCCTTTACATAACTTTGGATATCTAACCCCTTATGTTTTGGAGGCTCAATACCCAAATAACTATTTAATTCTGATATGGTATTAATATTTTTCAAACTATTCAAACCCTCTTCTTAATTCTGTTAACTTCCTTAAAAAAAATAAAACTCTCATTCATGAAGATACCAAATTCATGGAAATAATCGATAAGTATTTGAAAAATTAACGTTTCAATAATCCCAAAGATAATTTGTTTGATTTAGCCAAGATTGGAAAGTATACAATCGGATTTGTTGCACTAATGAAACATACCCAACTTCAAATAAGGTTATATGAAAACAATTATCTATTAATTACGGCTGTTAAGAATGGGTTGTGTTATGTATTTAGTAATTAAATTTCAGTTCATAGAAAATTACATTTTCTGATGGACTATCTATAGTTGAAGGAGAAAACCCTATTTTTTCAAGTACTCTTATTGACCCTATATTATCAATTTCGACACCTCCTGAAATAGAGTTGATTGCACCTAAGGACTCACACCACTCAACCAATCCTTTTACTAATTCAGTTCCATATCCTTTACCCCAATTTGATTCTGATAGAAGATAACCAAATCTTAAATCAAGTCTATTTTCTTCAGAATCTAATTCATAAAGAAAAATAAATCCAATTATTTCATTGGTAGCAAGTAGTTCTACAGTTAAGAAGTTGCTTTCTTCATCTCTATCTTCTATCCATTTCTGAGCATCCGATGAAGTATTAATACGTTGCCAACCATCGGGTAATGATTTTGTAACCTCAGAGGATAGAATATTTATAACACATTCCTCAATCCTTTGATTAGAAGCCAAACCTTTATCATGATAAGTCCAACTTCTTATTAAAAGTCGTTCAGTTCTGAAATTACATTTATGTTCAAGTGTTTTGGGAAATTTCATATACTTTCAAAGTTAAGTATAATTGAGAGATATAGTAGAAATGTGTGTGGTGTGTGGGTACAGTGGGCGCTGGTGAGGAAGGCATGAGGTTCTATAGTGGACTTTATCTGACAAATATTTCCAAGATTTTTTAGATATAGTTGATTTTTATAATTATAATATCGATTGAAGTTATATTAACCACAGCTTTTAATTTATCATAAAAAAGCACTCCATGAGGAGTGCTTAATTCAATAGACAATAATTTTCATGTCTACCTCGCTATAAAAACAGAGTTTGGGACTCTGTCGTTATAACATTTTTTTCACACCAACAACAATACGTTCTACAATCTGTTTAGCTGTGGTTAATGTTGATAGGTCTGGATTAACTGTTCCATTTTCTCCAGAGTGATGACCGTGTCCAATAAGTTCCATTAAATAATAATTTTTATTATCGTTCATATTAATTAAAGCATCAAAAATTATCGATGGTTGCCCAAGTTGTCCAGTGCCGCTATGAAAAGTTTCATCATCAGGGAAATCATATTCAGAATAAAATTCATTGTCATCAAAAGCCACATTAATTTCAATTTTCAACTTAAATTTCGATAGCTCTTCTACAGAAGATAATAACTGGAAATTATCAATTATTGTGGCTCCAGTAATCGCATCTGGTAAAGGATGATTATTTGTAGGAACATACAATCCATCTACATACTCTACTCCTCTTTTATGTGACCAAACTGGCAGTGCATTAACTCGTCTGTAGTCTCCTGAAGCATCATTGTTTTCATCAAAATCTTTAAAGTTATATTTACTTCGTCCTCCAAAAAACAATCCTCTTGCCGTAGCTTTCGATACAAAAAGAGTTTCTAAATAATTTCCATGTTCATCTTCAATCCAAATAGCCATTTGTGGATGCCAATAATATTCAGAACGTAACACATCTATAGTTAATTGTATATCATTTGATGTATTCATTTCTACAATTTCATAATTAGAAATATTCAATTCCTTTTTAGTAATAGCTTTTTGTTTTGCTCCAAAATCCATTAATTGATTAAACGGTGTTATTTGATATGAAGCTCCTAAAAAAAACAATGCACTCATTAAGGCAATAAACAATATCAATTTACCTTTAGCATACATTTTTAAAGAGCGAATATTATTTTTTAAATGAAATAATATTCCAAGTGAAAATAATATCCCAAATACAGTATGCAATGTTGCAGTGCTACGAGAATATATTTGAAAGTAAGATAGTACTCCTGTAATCAATAAGATTACAAAGCTTATACCAATGGATAGGCTAATGATTTTTCTAAATGTCATTTGAAAAAAGTAATAGTATCATCTTAAGCACAGTATCGAAACAAATCAATTTATACTGTGCTCAATCAGACTTAATTAATTATCAATAGAATTTATAAGAACTTTTTAAGCCCCTCTATTCTATTTTCTAAGTATTTAATTTGTTTGGCTTTGTTTTCTGGCAATGAAAAAGCTAGAGCTTTAAATTTTGTTTTATTAGAAAAATCTTTTTCCATTAATTTTAATTCTCTAACAACTATGTCTAAGCTTTCTTCGTCAGTACCCCCAATAATTCCATGTATATCATAAGAACGAGTGCCAAATTTTGGAGATGTAGATTTTTCCATTTTTGCTTTTAGCGCAACCAGTTTACTTCTTAAAGTAGAAACTACTTTAGCCTCACCAAACTTAGTTTTTGCACCGCGGCAACTAGAGGGTGAACAGCCTGATGTTGTCTCAGCAGTTTTAGAAGTAGTCCCACATGTTGACTCCCCCCCCCTTTTTTATGGTCTATAGCACAGGTAGTTTCATCATGTTTTTCGCTTGAACAACAAGAAGATTGAGCTACAGCATTAGTACTAAATAACATTCCTAACGCTAAAGTTAACGCTATTACAAATCGGTTTGATTTAAGATTCATTTTTATCAGATTTTTAATTAAATAATTGTTTCTATCTGATAAGACGACTACTTTAAAAAATGATGCAGAAAAATTATTATTTATTTAATTCTCTGTAAATTTCATTAACTGTTTGTCTTGCAGTCTTTCCTACTCCATAAATTGTAGCAGAAGCAAATCCAGTCCAATTACCATAGCCAACCAACCATAGATTTGGTTTTTTAATAGAGCGTGTATATTTGGTTTTTATACGGCTATTTTCAATAATATCCAGTGACTTTAAATGCTCTAAACTAGCTTTAAACCCAGTACACCAAATCACTACATCAAAGGTTTCTTTTAGACCATCATCCCAAACTACTCCATTTTCAAAGAAAGCAACAAACGGTCTTTTAGCATGAAGTACAGCCCTTTCTCTTGCCTCTTTGACACTTTCTACCATTACAATATTACTTAATGATATTTTGACTTCAGATGAAGCTTTTTTAGCTATACCTAAGAATTTTTGAGTAGCTGCATTAAATAAATACCTCCCATCAATATCATCAGGTAAAAATTGTGGTTCCTCTAAAGTTACCCATTGACTGTGTGCTACTTTAGAAACTTCGGCTAATATCTGTGCACCTGAATTTCCTCCACCTACTATCAATACTTTTTTACCAACAAGATTAGCAGCATTTTTATACTGTAATGAATGGAGTTGTTCTCCTTTAAATAACTTTTGATTTGTAAATACTGGAATAAAAGGCTGTTTGGTTGTTCCAGTAGCACTTACTAAAGTTTTACTGTAAAATATACCTTGATTGGTTTCAACTTTAAAGATATTACTTTCTTTAGTAACCGAAATAACGTTAGTTTTTCTTTGTATTGGAAAACCATATCGAGATTCATATTGTTCTAAATAGGATATAAACTCATCTTTTGTTGGGTATTCATTTTCACTTTTGGGCATTACCCAACCTGAAAGCGAACTGTACTCTGTGGGTGAAAACAGTTTTAAACTGTCCCAAGTTTGTGACCAAGAACCTCCTGTTTTTTCTTTATCATCCAAAACAAGATAATCAAGTTTATTTCGACGTAAAAAATAAGCAACCGAAAGACCTGCTTGACCAGCCCCAATTATTAACGTATCGTAAACTTTCATCTGTTTAATCGCATGAACTTGTTTTATCACAACCAGTTTTCGATTCAAAATCCATAATACTGCCTTTACCTCCTTGTAAAATTGTACAACAACCCTCTAGTAACTCCTTTAGTTTCTTACGTCCTCGCTGAATTTTGGAACGTACTGTTACATAATTCATATTTAATTTCTCAGCAATCTCTTTTTGAGGAATATCTTTTAGTTCCGATAAAATCATTATCTCTTTGTATTCTTCAGGTAACTGATTTACAAAAGCACCAACACATTTACTCAATTCTTGCCCAGCATCTTCCTTAGAGTCATTCTCAAAATAAACATCTTCCTCTATAGAATTAGTTTCTAATTGCCTCTTACGATAATAGTCTGTAATTGTGTTTTTAGCAATTGTGTAAACCCAACTTTTTAAATTATCAATATCTTTATTATTCGATTTTGCTAACTTAAAGAATACGTCTTGTGTTAAATCTTCAGCATCTTCTTGGTTTCTTACACGATTTCTAACATAACCTAATAATGGGCTATATAGTTGAGCGACTTGATTTTGCATTTTGTATATAAAAGTTAATGAATAAAATAATAGTGACTATAGACAAAGATAAAAATAGATATTGCATTCCTAAAACTTCAATAGCATAGATTCCTATAAGTGCCCCAATAGCAGCACCTAAATCCCACCAAGTGCTAATACTTGAAATAGCCTGTAAAGAATTTTTATGCTGTTTTACGGCAACCAAAGGTGAAAAAGTTACTACAATAGTATTACATAAAAATGCAAGAACAACACCTACTATAGTAATGTTTAATGCAATTAAGAACATTGCTAGTAAACACCCTATAACAGCAATGATAAATAATTTTGATGTAGAATAACGCAATGATAGAATGCCTCCTACAAATGAAAAAAGGATAACAAATAATCTTTTTAATAATAAATAGAATGCTACATAAACTAGTAGTTCGCTCGTGGAAATACTACTTGTGGTTAACAAATGTGCTAATGTGACTACTAAAATACCATCGATGGATATAGAGAGTGCCAAAACCAAAAGGTTCATTGGACTCGGGTAAAATGTGACTTTATTTTTCACCCTATCATTAGTATTTTCTGTGGTTATTTTAGGTAACGAATAAGCTAATGCAATCCCTAATACACTGATAGTAGCAATGCTAAATAATCCATTTTGAACACCAAATTCTCCAATAATAATGGGGCCAAACCAAAGTACAAATAATGCTCCTAATGACTTGATACTTTGTGCTAATCCGAACGCTAATCCAGATTTTTGCTTTGCCTTTGAAGCATAACTCAACGTTGATATTTTCAACCCTGAATAACTTAAACCCCATAGAACTCTAGCAACTAGGAAAGCAATTAATCCTAGCTTCAGACCATACATAAAAGTAGTTATTACTGCTAGGACAGAAGTAATTAATAACATTTTTCGCATACCAATTCTGTTTACCGTATTTGCTATATATGTATTTGCTAAAATCCTAACAAAACGGTTTATTGAAAGTAATACGCCTATAAAAAAAACAGAAAAGCCCAACTCCTTTCCATAAATTGGTAAAACAGGATATAAAAGCGCATCGCCTAAACCAGCAAAAGCCATAACTCCACTAGCACGCAAAGCCCCTCGAAATGAAGAGCTCTGCTTTTTAATTAATTTAGTTTCTTGAGTTAACAACATCCCGTTTTTTCAATATTTGCTTCTTTACTCTGATTTTTATCACAGCAAACTGAACCATCCATAGGTTGTTCACAACAGGACATTTCTGATGATTCTTTTACTTCTAATGATGAAGTTCCACAGCATCCACCACCTTGTTGAACTGTTTCTATTTGCTTATTTGAATTTTTTGTTTTCATAATGTTTGAATTTATATTTTGTTATTTCTTGTTTTCACTTATTAAGACGTGCATTTTAAAAAATGATGCACTTATTTTGATTTTATTAGCAGCAGGAAACTGCTTGTGCATTTTCTTCTGCTTTTGTACCACAACTACTATCACTTGAACCAGAATCTTTAGATTTACCTCCAAAATTAGTACTACAAACACCAGTTTCTGGTAAGTTGAGTTCTACTTTTTTAGAAGCTTCAATATCACCTGCTAAATATGCCACTACCGAGCGCACTTGCTCATAACCTGTTGCCATTAAAAATGTTGGTGCTCTACCATAACTTTTAGAGCCTACGATATAGAAGTCTTTTTCTGGATGACGTAATTCTTTTTCGCCGTGAGGTCTGACGGTTCCACAACTATGAATATTTGGGTCAATTAATTCAGCTAAATCAAATACCGATTCTAATGATGAATCTAAATCTACACGTACTTCACGAATCATATCTAAGTTAGGGCGAGAACCTGTATTACTTATAATTTCGTCGATACCATTTATGGTTTCAAGCTCTTCGTCTAAATTTCCTATAATTTGAATACCATCTTCTTTTTTAATAAGTTTTAAAATATGGAAAGGTGTATAAACATTTAATTTACCGCTATTTACTAATTGTTCAATTTTAATTCCTAAAGCACCACGTGCTTCTAAAGCATCATCTTTTTTACCGCCATACACTTTGTCCATGTTGTCTTTACGTAGTATCCAATTAAGCTGTGTTTTTGGATACTCTTTTTGAATTTCTGCTAAATCCAGTAAAGCGTTGATAGCTGAATGTCCGCCACCAACAACAACTATATTCTTGTTTTTATAACGCTCTAAATGTTCTGCCTTTACATTAGGGATTCCATAAAAGATATGATTTTTCAATCCTTGTTCGCCTTCTGCTAAAACACCTCCAGAGCCTATTGGATTGGGTTGATTCCATGTTCCTGTAGCATCAATTACTCCTTTTGCCTCGTAATAATTAATATTTCCGTTTTCTTCAACCTTAATTGAGAATGGTTTATCCTCTCGTCCCCAAGTTTTCATTATATCCAATCCTTTTCTTCCGATTGAGAGTACTTTAGAGTTTAAATGAATGTTAGGTTTAATTTGAGGTAAGTTTGCTAATGGATGAAAATAATCCTCAACTAATTCTTTTCCTGTTGGTAATCCATCTTCGTCTGGAACAATCCAATTATTTTGTTCTAAAAGTTCTTTAGCTGCTTTATCAATATTATATTTCCAAGGAGAAAACACACGAACATGACTCCAAGACAGCATATTCTGTCCTACTGATTGTCCTGCTTCAAATACAATGAATGGAATATTATTTAAAGTTAAGTGTGCCGCAGCTGCTAAACCTACTGGCCCACCACCAATTACTGCTATGGGTAAATTATTGTTTTGCATCTTTAATAAAATTTTAATTCACTCTTTAAGACGGAGTGTTTTAAAAATGATGCAATTGTTATATCAATAGGCCTCTATCGACACTAATTATAGTATTAGTAAACATTGAGGAAGGCATGAGGTTATAGGCACTGTAAAAAGCAATGTTTTCAGTTTAGTTCATTATTGTGCAACGTTTTTTTTATTAATACCCAAAGAACAAGTCGTTTGAAAGGTTGTAATAATCTAATTTGTCATAATACGCTAATGTAATGAACATGACATCTACAAGTCCGTGTAGCATAATTGTTATCCAGAGATTATAATTAGATTTAACATAAATTATAGCAAAAATTAGTCCAAATATGAATGTCATAATGAGACCGCTCAGACCTTGATATAAATGTGGTAGACTAAATAATATTGCCGATAGAATTACAATAAATGTGGTTTTAAGTTTAAACTCTGGTAGAATTATCTTGAATTGTCTGAAAAGAAATCCACGAAATAATATTTCTTCTCCAAATCCAGCACTTATTAAAATGTAAAGAAAATACTTAGAATATTTAGGAAAGTTATTAGCAATTGACTGGAATGCTGAATAATCGGCTATATCTCCAGTCAGTTTATTTACCAGTGGTTGAACAATAAAGTCTAAAATTGGTTCTAATACAACAAAAAGTAATAATCCAATTCCAATTATTTTAAAAAAGCTAATGTTCGATTTTAATCCAATTTCAGATAATTTTTTGTCATTCCAATAAGTGATAATAAATATAGCAATGATAATTATAACAAAAGTATAAGGGAAAGAAGTCCAAGGGTTAAAAATAAATCCGTAAATCAAAATCAATTGAATAAGAGCAAATATTTTAGATTGGTTAGTTTCTTTTTCTAGTAAGTTCATTAATTTTTTTGTTTTTTTTCAGATGTTACCCAACAATCGGATATGTTGTACTAGTGAAGGATATCCAACTTAAATTTATTCAAAAATAGTACTTATACCCCACTTAGAATAAGAGTTAACAAAATATTATATGATGATGATTTAAGGCTGTTAGAATGTGGCTGAATGTGTTGTGTGGTGGTGATTGGATTGTGTGGAAACGTGAGGCGCTATTGAGTCAGGTAAGAGGTTGTGGTAGGGTTTCACATAACAATACTTTTAATTACAGCTACATTAATACCACCAAACATCAGTAGATCAATTACTGGTAAAGTAGCACCGACTAAATCACAGACATCACTTAACTGAATAGTTCTTGGAAAATAAGTTTCAAGTTACTTTAATTCAGTTCATAACAATTTGTGATGAGTCGTAGTTATTGATTGGTATATTTAATTATGATAAAACTAATTGCGCCACAGAGGTACAATCGAATATTGATAGTATATTAACTCAAGAACGAAAGTTCCAGCTTGAACTAGAACACAACGAACAAAGCCTAATCGGTCGATTAGGCTTTGTTCGCAACATGTAAATGTATTATATTTGTCTTATCTGTAATTAAAACCGATATGGTAAAATATATTTTATATACACGCGTTTCGACTTTAGACCAAAATAATGGTATCGATGCACAAAGAACATCAGCAAAGAGATTTATAAACAATGATGATGTTATTCTTAAAGAGTATACTGAAAAGGAATCAGGTCGTAAAACAGACCGAATAGAATTACATAAAGCAATTAATGACTGTGTGAAGAATGGTTATACATTACTAATTGCCCGTTTAGACCGTTTGAGCAGAAACGCTAAATTCACTCTGGAATTAATGGACGCTAAAGTTAATTTTGTTTGTTGAGATATGCCGAATGCCAATAATTTAACAATTGGTATAATGGCGCTTTTAGCACAAACAGAAGCGGAACGTATCAGTAAAAACACAAAAAATGCGCTTGCTGAATTGAAAGCAAAGGGAATTAAATTAGGGACAAACAACCTAACACAAGAAGGGAGCCAAAAGGGAGCAGATAAAAGAAAAGAACAAGCACAAAAGAAAAATCGTCAAGTAACTAAAATAATTATAAGGTTACGTAATGAAGGTCAGAGATTCAAAGCAATTGCAAACGAACTAAACGAAGACGAGTACACAACCTCAACTGGTGGGGAATTCATTGAGCAAACTGTTAGCCGATTGTACAAAAGGGCGTTAAAAGAACCTGCATAAATGAATTTATCAGCAATTATTTTAATTGAAAAATAAAATGTTAAATTAAGTGTAAATAGTGATTATCAAGTAAAAAACTTCTCCACTTAGTAGATGATTTAAATAATAATTTCACTATTAACGACATCTTCAACGTCTAAATATCTAACCTTAGAGTTCAATACTGATATTCTAATGGTATTGTTAATACATCTTAAGAATCTAGGTAATGATGTAAATCGTTTTATAAGTTTACTTAAAACATATTATTATGGTATTAGTGGTCACCGTTTCATTCCAAGTACGGAAGCTTGCATAACGAACGACCATACTTAAATGCATGAAACTAATACAAGTTTTTTCCGATGCAATAACTCACCTCTAAGAACTTTTTCTAAGTTCCCAAAAAACTCTTTTTGTTACCCAAAAAAGTTATAAAAGATAGTTGTAATTTTAAGATTGTTATTTGGTATAAGTCTAATAACTATTTTAGTTTTTAGCAAAAATTATAACGAGCTCCCCTCCCAGCATATAAAATTACTTACTTAATGATTTATTAGGATAGAAAGTGAGAATTACCGAAACAGTCACTCAAAAATCTGAAAGTAGGTTAAAAGAATATGCATCTTTATGAAAACATTAAATTTTTTATTATTCGTTCTTTTTTATTCAACCTTATCGTTTGGTCAAATGAGAATAGATAAAACTTTGATTGGACAAGAAGATATTTCAGAATCAATTTCAATTAACCAACTAAGTTCTGATGAAGAGTTTGTAAGATATATATCCAACTCTCTTTTTATCACTACAACACTCAGAAGTGAAAGGATAATATCAGACCTTCCTCAAAGAAAAAAATTAGAAGAAAAAGAAAAGGAAGCGTTAGGTTATGTTTTGGGTTTTAAATCAACGAAAGACTTTGAAAGCTACTTAACACTCCAAGAAAAACTTTTAAAATCGTTAAATGAAAAATATTCGTTGTCTAGCTATAAAGAAACAGATTTAAATGAAGTTTTATTAAAATCTATCAAAAAAAATTCCATCCCAATAAATGACGAAGACATTATTATATTATTTGGGTCATGCAGAGAAACATATGAATCTCAATTAAAAGAAAATTTAGCTGTTGCTATAGCAAGGCATTTAGCTTGTGTCCTATATGACCTTACTGGGCCAGCAGGATTTGCCTGTCATGGCATGGTTATACTTGCTCAAGTTAGAGAAAATAATCAAGCTAAAGAGGAGTATAAGAGATGCATAGAAAAAGACTAAATGACAAAAGTTTTCTAACATTATGATTAATCTATGTACTAGCCAAAGTTTATTTGGAATAACCTCATAGATTACTCAACTTAGTTTTAAACTTGTCACTGACAAATGCTGAGGCATGTCACTATTCATACGTAAAAAGGTCTTATTAAATAAAAAGGAAATAGAAGAGGAAAAAGAATTATTACATTCCTATTATAGGATTAGGAAAGCAATAGGAACTCTTGGAGTATTATTACCAATTCTTGTATTTGGGTTTCAAGAAAGCTTTCTACCATCGATAAGTCATTCTTATTATACTAAGTCAGCTATTTTCTTTATATCTATTCTTTTTGGCTTTGGCTTATTTCTAATGTCATACAAAGGCTATGAAAAAGACAAAGAAAAACTTAGTGATAATGTATTAACACATATTGCTGGATTAGCAGCTTTATTAGTGGTTCTGATTCCTACAACATGTGCTAATGGTTTAGACTTTTGCAATATAAACTCATCTGGCGACTATCTTTTTGGTCATGAAGATGAAACGAGATATATAATTCATCTTATTAGTGCTGGAATATTTCTCTTTTTAATGGGGTGGATGTCCATTTTCAGATTTACAAAAGGTGGTGATGGAACTTTACAAAAGAGAAGGAAAAAGATAGTTTACAAAATAAGTGGATATTTAGTGTGGGGGTGTATAGCTCTTATGTTAATTGAATTTGGTTTTGATTGGCATATTACAAAGTATGATATTTTTATTCTAGAATCTGTAGCTGTATTCTCTTTTGGTTTTTCTTGGCTAGTTAAAGGTAAAGCAATAAAGGATATAGTTGATTTTAAAAAATGGCTTCTTAAACGTGACAAAGAAGAACCAATTAATAAAACAAAAGGAACAATTGGACATATCATTTTAAACGTAAAAGACTTCAATCAATCTGAATTGTTTTATGATAAATTGCTAACAGGGATTGGATTTAATATAGACCATGTAGATGAGGGTGATTATGGGAAAATGAAATCATATAAACAAGGCGAGCATAATCTTTGGGTACGTTTTGATAAACAAAACAAAAGTGAACCGTTTGTTCGTAATGTTGGATTAGACCATTTGGCATTTGAAGTAAAGAGTAAGAATGAAGTTGATAATATATTCAATTTGGTCAAGGAACTTGATGTAAGAATAACACGAGAGCCAAAAATGTACCCAGAATATACTTCAAAATATTATGCATTTTATTTCCGTGACCCTAATGGTATTCCTTTGGAAATATTTATTGAGTAAGAATGACCATACCGAAATGCAGGTAGCTATTGCAAGTTTTTATCCAACGCGGTAAAAAGAATTAAAGATGATGGACTTGAATAAAAAAAGGGCAAGTCATTAAACGGTTATAATTCCATTTATTAAACAAAAACTTCTCCGATTAGTAGACGATTCAAACAACAATATCAGTATTAACAGTATCTTTAACACATAAATAGCCGCCCTTTAAGGTCTACCATTTGAATCTTTTTTATACAGAATTTTTACTATGAATTTGTTCAAAAAATTCAAAAAGGAATCAGTTTTAAATAAAGAAATGTTATTTAATTACAACCCAAATCTTGCTGTGATTCACTATCATTGTTCGGGAAGCAGTTTCCAGACATCACACTTTCTGGAACATATCGCTCTAAGTAATTATCTTGTAATGAATTTTCGATAAAAAGAGTTAGTTGCATTATTTCTTCTTCTATTAACCCTAAAGGCAAAAAATCAGAATCTAAAGTATTATTAGAGACAATAGCATTCTGCTTAACCGCCAAATTCTTGTATTCAATCACTTCTTTTATTGAGCTAAAAGATGCTCCATGACCATATGATCCATTGCTTTTAAGATTATATAATTGTGGAACTTTAAATTTGTAATTGTCTATCGGGTTTTGTGTAAAACCACCTCTACCTTTACGAGTATTATCATCTACAGGATTCCCTAATATACCAATACCTAATAAATCGTTCATTCCAATAGCAGAGAACTTCATTGAAGCTAACGAAGGTCCATTATGACATTGATAACACTTTGCCTTTTCAAAAAACAAAATAGCTCCTTTTTTTTCATCATCAGACATCGCAAGTAAATCTCCACTTAGCCATTCTTGAAAGGGAGCTTTATTAGCTAACAAAATGCGCTCATAAGCCGCTATTGCTAATCCTGTATTCTTTATTGTATATCGGTCTTCAACTGGGTCTTGACTAAAAGCCGAATCAAAATACTCTTTATAATCTAAGCTGTTCGCCAATGCTTCATTCATTCCCATTCTATGAACAGTTAAACCCGCAATAGCCTGAGTCTCTAGCCCTTCAAACCCTAAGGCATTGTTCTCTTTTGGAGTTCCAATCGTCCATTGGGATTCTGTTCCTTCATTCATCCCTGTTGCACCAAACTGTCCGTTCCACAACATTACTTTTTGATAGGCTGTATTTAATGCTGTTGGCGATTTTATTGGCTGTACATCTACCGTTTCACTAGAATAACTTTGATGTACAACTCTAGCTTCTCCCAACAGTCCAAAACCGAAACCTCCATCACCAATCCCTTGTCTTTTCCCTGACTGAAAACCTGCGTCAGAATGATGGCAACTCGCACAGGAGTATGTACCCATTCCGTCTGTATGATCCGCGTTTATCGCTAATGCTGTTTCGTGAAACAACATTTTACCCAAATAAACTTTTTCCGCTGACAAAGGATTATTGATATCTTGTGGAATACTCAAAAAATCATCACTTTCTGGTAATTTATAATAATGAGATCCTATGTTGTTTGAAGCACTAAAGAGTGCTATTTCCAACGCCTTATCTAATTCTGACAATGACTCATAATTTGCATCATCATTATTACAAGACCAAAAAAAAATTCCTAAGAGGAGTACTAAATACTTTTTTTGCATAATTATATAGAATATTATTTTGCGTAGGGAATTCAGAAAAGGGAATTGATCATTTAAATTTAAACAAATTATAGCAGCCAATGAAATAAAAACGGACAAATATTTTATATCCACATCCTATAATAAATTTAAGAAATGTATTTTAGCTATAGAATTTTATTTTCTATACAACTTGATATTTATTTATAACATCCTTACTCATTTTACGCACTATATTTTAAAGTTAGTTGCGTTATTTAACCCTAAGATTAAACTGTTTACTGAAGGAAGAAAAGGGGTGTTTAAACAACTTGAAAAAGTAATTTTACCTACTGACAAAACTATTTGGATCCACTGCGCTTCATTAGGAGAATTTGAACAAGGTTTGCCTATAATTGAAGAACTAAAAAAACAATACCAAAGCCATAAAATAATTGTCAGTTTTTTCTCCCCTTCTGGCTATGAGGTAAAAAAGAACAGCACTGTTGCTGATGTAATTGTGTATCTACCCCTAGATACTCAAACTAATGCAAATCGTTTTTTAAATATCGTTCATCCAGAAGTAGCCTTTTTTGTGAAATATGAATTTTGGCCTAATTATTTAGCTGAATTGAAATACAGAAACATCCAAACACTTTTAGTTTCTGGTATATTCAGAGAAAACCAAGCTTTCTTTAAATATTATGGGAAATGGATGCAGAAATCATTACTAACTTTTGATCACTTTTTTGTACAAAACGAAACTTCTAAAACACTATTAAACAACATCCAATTTAAAAATGTGACTGTAGCAGGTGACACTCGTTTTGATCGCGTTGCTGAAATTTTAAAACGCGATAATTCATTAGACTTTATTAAGAATTTTAAAGACGATAAAACTACAATCGTTTACGGTAGTTCTTGGAATGATGATGAAGCAATTTATCTTGACTATTTAAATAGCTCCAAAAACATCAAACACATTATTGCTCCACACGATATCAAGCCACATAAAATAGAAAAGTTAAGAAATTCAATCACAAAATCTGTGCTTTTGTATTCTGAAAAAGTAGGCAAGAATGTTACTGACTATGAGGTACTAATTATAGATACTATAGGTTTATTAACTAAAATATATAGCTATGCGGATATTGCTTATGTTGGTGGCGCTTTTAAAACTGGCTTACACAATACACTTGAACCTGCTGTATTTGGAATACCCGTAGTTATTGGGTCTGAGTTTCAGAAATTTCAAGAAGCAGTGGATCTAGTTAATCGTAAAGGAATACTCTCGGTAACAAATAAAGAAATGTATTCAACTGTTATCAACGAACTTGTTGACTCTGATAAGCATCGGTTAACTACAGGGAAAATTAACAGCAACTATATTCATCAACAAGCTGGAGCAACAACGAAAATTTTAAACTATTTAAATAAATAATAATTTCTAAGCAAGTCAACTAAGTTTAAGAACAACCTTGGTATTATTTTTTACTCATCACAAGATCTCGTTAAGAAGAAAATAAAATAAAAAAGCTCGGAAACAATTGTTTCCGAGCTTTTAATTATCCATAAAGGATTCAATATTGGTCTATTTCAATTATAATTTTTCAAATTTTATTTGTTCAATACTCCCTTCATTTTCATTACTAAACCCTGATAAAGAAATGAAATTAGTAGATAATGAGTTTACACTCCACTCGTTATGAAACATACGTAAGGGCTCGTCTTTAATAGGTATTAATAACTTTAAGCTTTGATTCCCTATCATTACACTCCACTCACCTTCTATTAATGACTCCTCGTTTGTGATAACTAACTCATTATTCACTTTAAACTCAAAAACATATCCATTTAAATATGAAGTAGCTTCTGTTGGAGGTTGAACCACTTCCCACCTTCCTAATACATCATGTTCAGTAATAGTTTGTGATAAGTTTAAATCATCATCATTACTACATGATAAAAATAAAAGGCTTGTAAAAAATAATAGAAATACTTTCATAACATAACTGTTTTTGTTGTTAACTACTTAACGTTATGTTCTTTTGGAGACTTCAAATATATATAAAATTATTTATTTCACCACAAAAAAAGTCGGTTATACAACAACAAAAAATCGGTAATTCGCTGAAATTCAGTTTTTAACGACAAACTACAACAGTTGCTCGGTCTTTTTTGCAAAAATTAACTTTATAGATAATAAAACAGATATAAGGTTCTTAAATTATTTCTTTCTTTTTAGAGCACCTTCTTTTTTCTAGATTTTACAATATGTTTTTTTTTATTTTTTACATATATCAATTTAAACCTTCCTTTATGAGTCTCTCGTTGTTCAACTTCAAAGTTTTTAATTGATTTAATTAATGGTGTAAGTTTTTGAAAACCAAAATTTCTGGAATCAAAGTTTGGTTGCTTCTTTTGTAAAAGACTTCCAACATCACCAAGGAAGGCCCAACCTTCATCATCTGCTAAATCAGATATTGTAGCAGCAATTAAACTGATTACTTTTGGAGTTATTTTATCCACATCATTTTTTATAGATGCTTTATCTTCTATTAATTCTCCTTCATTTGCTAAAGATTGAGACTTCAGAATTTCTATATAAATAAACTTATCACAAGCAACTATAAACGGGTTTGGTGTTTTTTTCTCTCCAATTCCATACACTTGCATACCTGCCTCTCTCAAACGAGTTGCTAAACGTGTAAAATCACTATCACTAGAAACTAGACAAAATCCATTTACCTTTTCTGAGTACAGAATATCCATAGCATCAATAATCATCGCGGAATCAGTAGCGTTTTTCCCTGTAGTATATCCGTATTGCTGAATTGGAGTGATGGCGTTTTCTAAAAGAAGGTTCTTCCACTTTGATAAATTAGGCTTAGTCCAATCGCCATAAATTCTTTTTATAGTTGGGTTACCGTATTTAGCAATTTCTTCCATCATCTCTTTTACATAAGCTGATGGTATATTATCACCGTCTATTAATACTGCTAGTTTTATATCCATGTTGAATTTAAATCAAATATTCTAACATCTCAATTATTCATAATCAACATGCTTAAATACTATTATTTATTCATAAATATACAACAAATTAAAAACAAGAGTGTTTAACGATAATACAGGTAAAATAGCTCAATTAATTATTCGAAAAAAAATATTGAAATTGGATATTTATTTCACCAACATACGCTTAATTTCATTCAATTTCATTAGCGCTTCAATTGGGGTCAGTGTATCAATATCCGTATGGATAATTTCATCTTTTAACTCCGTAAGTAATGGGTCATCTAAATTAAAAAAACTCAATTGCATTTCGTCTTGAACAGCATTTAAGTTTTCGGTAAGTTCTTCCGAAGAATGTGATTTTTCTAACTTCTTTAAAATTTTATTAGCCTTCCTGATTACCTGTTGTGGCATTCCTGCCATTTTTGCTACATGAATACCAAAACTATGATGACTCCCACCTTCTACTAGTTTTCTTAAAAACAGCACATTATCTTTTGTTTCTTTTACAGAAACGTTGAAGTTTTTAATTCGGATAAACGTTTCCGTCATTTCATTTAATTCGTGATAATGCGTAGCAAATAAGGTTTTTGCCTTGGATGGATGTTCGTGTAAATATTCTGAAATTGCCCAAGCAATTGATACTCCATCATAAGTACTCGTACCTCTACCTATTTCATCTAACAACACTAAACTTCTATCAGAAAGATTGTTCAGTATGGAAGCCGTTTCATTCATTTCTACCATAAAAGTAGATTCTCCCATAGAGATGTTATCACTGGCTCCTACACGCGTAAATATTTTATCAATCAAACCAATCCTAGCGCTTTCAGCTGGAACGTAACTCCCCATTTGTGCTAACAATACAATTAAAGCTGTTTGTCTTAAAATAGCCGATTTACCCGACATGTTTGGACCTGTAATCATAATCATTTGCTGCTTTTCCCTATCAAGGAAAACATCATTTGCGATATATGCATCACCAATTGGCAACTGTTTCTCAATTACCGGATGACGTCCATTCTTAATATCTAAATCATACGAATCATCTATAATAGGTTGTACATAGTTATTTGACTTTGCAAGTGTCGCAAAGGAACACAAACAATCCAACTGCCCAATTAAATTTGCGTTTTGCTGTACTGATTTAATGTAATTGGTCATCCAAAGCACCAATTCAGAAAATAGTTGTTGTTCTAAAACACCTATCTTTTCCTCAGCTCCTAATATTTTAACTTCGTACTCTTTTAATTCTTCTGTAATATACCTTTCCGCATTTACTAAGGTTTGCTTTCTTATCCATGAAGATGGAACTTTATCTTTATGAGAATTTCTTACCTCAATATAATACCCAAAAACATTATTTGAAGCTATTTTTAAGGAGCTAATCCCTGTTGCCTCAGTTTCCCTTCGCAACATTTTATCCAAATAATCTTTACCGGAATAAGCCAGACTTCTATACTCATCTAACTCTTTCGAGTAGCCTTCAGCAATAGCATTTCCTTTTAAAATATTAACTGGAGACTCCTCATTTAAAGTTTCCTTTATTTTACTTCTTAACAAATCACAATCATGTAAATTATCACCTATTGCCTTTAGCGCATCATTTTTACAATTTGTAGCCAATCCTTTGATAGGTACAATTACTTCTAAGGAATTTTTAAGCTGAATCACTTCTCGAGGGCTTACTTTTTGGGTAGCCACTTTAGAAATCAAACGCTCTACATCACCAATTTGTTTGATATAATTTTTTATTTTATCAAACGTATTAACTTCCTCTAATAAATAAGAAACTACCTGATGACGTTGTTGAATTTTTGCCACATTTTTTAAAGGTAAAGCCAACCAACGTTTAAACAAACGCCCCCCCATAGGAGAAATGGTTTTATCAATAACATCTAAAAGTGTTACTGCATTTACCGATTGTGAACCATACAATTCTAAGTTTCGAACAGTAAACCGATCCATCCAAACATACTCATCTTCAGCAATCCTATTAATTGCCGTAATGTGTGATAGTTTATTATGTTGCGTTTCAGATAGATAATACAAAATAACTCCTGAAGCTATAATTCCTTCTTTAAGATGCTCTACTCCAAATCCTTTTAAAGAGCTTGTTTTAAAATGAGTAGTAAGCGTTTCATTAGCATATTCATTTTTAAAAATCCAATCCTCCATGTAGAAAGAATGATAATCATTTCCGAAAGCTTCAAGAAAATTTTTCTTTTTATGTTTTTGAATTAAAACTTCACTAGGATTGAAATTTTGCAGCAACTTATCAATATATTCTTGATTTCCTTGAGAAGTTAAAAACTCACCAGTTGAAACATCCAAAAATGAAACACCAATATGTTTCTTTCCGAAATGAACTGCACATAAAAAATTGTTAGTTTTCGAGTGTAGTACTTCGTCATTCAAGGCCACACCTGGTGTAACCAATTCCGTAACACCACGCTTTACAATGGATTTTGTTTGTTTAGGATCTTCCAACTGATCACAAATAGCCACACGCATCCCTGCCTTGACTAATTTTGGCAAATACGTGTTTACTGAGTGGTGGGGAAACCCTGCCAATTCAATCTTTTCCCCACCGTTGTTACGATGAGTAAGTGTAATCCCTAATACTTGAGCAGCTTTTATAGCGTCCTCACCAAATGTTTCATAAAAATCACCTACTCGAAATAATAACATCGCATCAGGGTATTTTTCCTTAATGGTATTGTATTGTTTCATTAACGGAGTAACTTTTTTTTCTTTTGCTGCCAAAGTAATTTCTTTTAAATCCCATCTATGGGTATTATTCTCCAAGGTATACCCTATCGAAAACAATAGTGTTAATTCATACCTCATGCACTTATACCGAGGTAGATAATAATATATGATGCGAATTTAATTAAATTACCATAATATTTTATATTCTTTTAATATTTAGTATTTTTGGGAACTGCGTTTTTTGGCATAATCGTTGAAAGACTATTTATTACATAAATTTAATTAAAAATTATCATGAAAAAACTTATCACATTCGTATTCGCAATAGCTTTATTTACTGGAGCAACTGTTAACGCTCAAGAAGCCGCTAAAAAAGGTGCACAAATAGAATTTGAACAAGAAGTAATTGATTACGGAAATGTTGAATACGCATCTAACGGAGAGCGCGAATTTGTAATTAAAAATATAGGAGATGCTCCATTAATTATTACACGTACAAAAGGATCATGTGGTTGTACCGTACCAACTAAGCCAACAGAGCCTATTTTACCTGGTAAAACTGCAGTAATGAAAGTAAAGTATGATACTAAAAGAGCAAATCAAGCTTTTTCTAAGTCTATCACAGTAACTTCAAACGCAGTTAACTTCCCTACTAAGGTAGTTAAAATAAAAGGTAAAGTATTAGCTAATCCTAATGCGAAAAAAGTAACATTAAAAAAGCCTGTTAAACCTGCAGTAGCTTCTAAAT
>Ga0209395_1000465_pt1 | contig 59516 bp, 60 predicted proteins | sample GOMGulsemesocosm_3_FD_184635 | JGI IMG/M metagenome (GOLD analysis project Ga0209395, IMG submission 184635) | Methane-oxidizing microbial communities from mesocosms in the Gulf of Mexico - GOM9D Gulf of Mexico (SPAdes) (version 2) | ecosystem: Environmental > Aquatic > Marine > Cold seeps...
CGAGTTATCAGAAAACCTTTATGGTTTGTATGGTTACATGATAAGTCAAGTAAACAGTGCGAATATAAAAAATGATCCCGAGCCACTTACTGAAGTGACTACTTTAATTGCCGAAATAAAATCTGGCTGGGATGGCATTCCACAAGATGTTCGTCAACAATATAATAAATAGGATTGAGATGGACATTAAAACTCAACTAGCAAATCTATTTGAACTTGTAAAAGAGCTTTCTACTTTACTTGATAACGAAGAGTATGAAACTTTTCAGCAACAACAAGACAATTTTTCAGATCAAATAAAAGCAATGCTTGATAATAATTCACCAGAAGTATTAGGCACAGTTGTAGATCAACTTAAACAGCTTGAAAGCGCTGTTGAGCAGTTACAAAATCGTTCCGAAGTTTATTTTCAACAATTAAAAGATAAATCTTTATTGCAACAACGTAATAAAAGCAAAATGAAAGCTTACAAATAATCAACATAAACAAACAGTACACACAAAATTAAAAGGTAAATTATGTTCAACAATCAATCTATATTGATAACCGGTGGCACAGGTTCTTTTGGCAAAAAATATGTCAAAACACTGATTGAGCGCTATGAGCCCAAAAAGATCATAATTTACTCTCGTGACGAGCTAAAGCAGTTTGAAATGCAACAGGTGTTTAATAATCCATGCATGCGCTATTTTATCGGCGATGTGCGTGATAAAGAGCGTCTGACTCAGGCAATGAATGGTGTTGATTATGTTATCCATGCAGCTGCAATGAAGCAAGTTCCAGCTGCTGAATATAACCCTATGGAATGCATTAAAACCAACATTAATGGTGCTGAAAATGTTATTCATGCAGCACTTGCTAATAATATCAAGAAAGTGATCGCACTCTCCACAGATAAAGCAGCTAACCCAATTAACTTATATGGTGCAACAAAACTTGCTTCCGATAAACTCTTTGTCGCTGCAAACAACATGTCCGGTGGACACCAAACCCTTTTCTCTGTTGTCCGCTATGGCAATGTGGTTGGATCTCGGGGTAGTGTTGTCCCCTTTTTTGAAAAGCTAATCAAAGAAGGTGCAACTGAAATTCCAGTGACCCATGAAGAGATGACTCGTTTTTGGATCACCTTACAAGGTGGAGTTGATTTTGTACTAAAAAACTTCTCTCGTATGCTAGGTGGTGAAGTTTTTGTACCTAAAATCCCCTCTATGTGCATAATAGATCTAGCCCAAGCGATGGCTCCAGCTTTAAAAATTAAAATAGTCGGTATTCGCCCAGGTGAAAAACTGCATGAAGTAATGTGCCCTGCTGATGACTCATATCACACCTATGAATATCAGGATCATTTTGTTATTGCACCTTCGATTAAATTTTCAAGCCGAAGCAATGACTTCACAATCAACAATATTAAAGAGACAGGGAAGTTAGTTGAGCATGGATATGAGTATAATTCCAAAAATAACCACCACTTTTTGACACAAGGTGAATTACTAAAATTAAATGAGCACTCTGAACAATGATCCCCTACGGTAAACAGAACATTAACCAGCAAGATGTAAATGCAGTTATTAATGTTTTGCAGTCTGAGTTTTTAACACAAGGATCACAAGTCCCCCTTTTTGAACAAGCAATTAACAAAGCAACAGAGAGTAAATATGCAGTAGCGGTGAATTCAGCGACCTCAGCCCTACATATTGCATGTCTAGCTCTAGGTGTAGGTAAAGGTGATATTGTTTGGACTAGCCCTATTACCTTTGTAGCCTCTGCTAACTGTGCATTATATTGCGATGCTAATATTGATTTTGTAGATATCGACCAAGACAGCTACAACCTCTGCCCGAAACAGCTAGAGCAAAAATTACAACAAGCTAAATTAACTAACACATTACCCACAGTCGTCATTCCCGTGCACCTTGCAGGGCAATCTTGTGATATGCAAAAAATCCACCAGCTCGGCATAGAGTATGGCTTTAAAATTATTGAAGATGCTGCGCATGCTATTGGTGGTAAATACCAAGGAAAACCGATCGGAAACTGCTTATATAGCGATATTACAGTCTTCAGCTTCCATCCCGTAAAAATAATTACAACGGCAGAAGGTGGAGTAGCTACGACAAATAACCCACAGCTTGCTAGTAAAATGGCTCTATTACGTAGCCATGGCATTACTCGTGATGCAGACTTAATGACAACTGACTCTCATGGTGCTTGGTATTACCAGCAACTTGAGCTAGGTTTTAATTATCGAATGACAGATCTGCAAGCCGCTCTTGGTATAACTCAACTCAGACGTTTAAAGAAATTTGTTACAGAACGTAATAAGCGAGCCTTATATTATAACGTGCAACTAGCAGGTTTACCGATTATCTTACCAAAACAATCAACAGAGTCAAACTCCTCTTGGCACCTATACGTTATTCAATTACAACTAGATAAAATATCTAAATCACACAAAGAAATTTTTAACGAATTAAGAGAAGCAGGCATTGGTGTAAATGTGCATTATATTCCTGTTCACATACAACCTTATTACCAAAGTTTAGGTTTTGAAGTAGGGAGCTTTATAAATGCAGAGCTCTATTATTCAAAAGCAATCAGTATTCCATTATATGCACAACTCACTCTAAGTGAACAAAACATAGTCATTCAATCTTTAAGAAATATACTGACATGAATATTGCTATTATTCCAGCTCGAGGAGGTAGCAAGCGCATTCCTCGCAAGAACATTAAACTTTTTCATGGTAAACCAATTATTGCCTACTCAATTGAAGCGGCTCAGAATTCAAAATGCTTTGATAGGATCATTGTGTCTACCGATGATCAAGAGATTGCACAGATAGCTTTGCAGTATGGTGCTGAAGTTCCTTTTATGAGGCCGGTAAGTATTGCAGATGACCACACTGGCACGCTAGAGGTTATTCAGCACACAATTAATGAACTGACGCTTTCCAATGAAACTAATATATGTTGTTTATATGCTACAGCGCCTCTCATTACAGCTGAGTATCTAGTTAATGGGTTGCAAGTGTTAGAGGACAGTAATTGTTCTTTTGTATTTAGCGCTGCTGAGTTTTCTTTCCCAATCCAAAGAGCGTTTTATTTTAAAGCTGACAACTCGATTCAAATGTTTCAACCAGGGCATGCTAAAACACGATCTCAAGATGTAAAAAAAGCATATCACGATGCAGGACAATTCTATTGGGCTACAGTATCAACATTCAAAAATGATTCAGAAATTTTTTCCTCATACAGCAAAGCAATTACCCTACCACGCACACATGTTCAAGATATTGATACACTTGAAGATTGGAACTTTGCCGAGCTTTTATTTAAATTATTACAACCTAAAGATAAATAATGTTTAATATTGCGATCCGAACTGATTCATCTTCCTTAATAGGTTCCGGCCATGTTATGCGTTGCTTAACCTTATCTAAAGCAATACAAAAAAAAAACGATGTTAATATATTTTTTTTTACGCGGCCATTAGAAGGAAATAGCAATAACGAAATTATCAGTTCAGGCTTTAAAGTATTATCAATGCCAATACAATTAGGACAAGAAAAAAAACCTCACCACTCTAAATGGTTAGGGGCAACTGAGCAACAAGACGCACAGGAATTTCTACATCTAATGGAAAAAAATAATTTACATGAATTTGATTTAATAATCACTGATAACTATGGGATAGGTAAAAATTGGCATAGAAAAATAAGGCAAAAAACTAAAAAAATCCTTGTTATTGATGATCTTGCTGAACACCCCCATTTATGCGATTATTTACTCGACCAGACGTACAACTGTACACTCCAAAAGTATGCCAAGCTAGTCCCCTCCGAGTGTTTACTACTGCTTGGTACTCCGTTTGCATTGTTACGAGATGAGTTTCTTCACATTAACAAACCAAAGTGTAGAAAGAATAGTTTACTACTTATGTTTGGCGGTGGAGACTCCAATAACTTAACGGTAAGAGCTTTAAAACAAGTAATAAAACGCTTGGATATTACTGAAATTAATGTAGTCCTTAGCTCTGCAGCTTTACACCTACAAGCAGTCAAAGAATATATTAGAACTCAAAGATTCAATACCGTTAAAGTTAAGTTACATATATCACCAAATAACATCGCACAATTAATGCAAACGTCATTATTAGCGATTGGAGCGGCAGGAACTACGTCTTGGGAAAGATGTGCCTCCGGTCTACCATCTGTAGTTATTATTCAAGCTGAAAACCAGAGAAAAATAGCAGAAGAATTAAGTAACGCAGAAGTTATTAGCTATCTTGAAGAGTCAGAAATAGAATTAAACTTGAATAAACAAATTAGTCAATGGCTGGATAACAAAGAAAGATACGACATAGCAGTACAAAAAGGACTTGAAATTTGTGATGCTAAAGGAAGCTATAGAGTTGTTGATTGCATATTAAAAGGTAATATTGATGAAAAAAGAACACATAGAAATTAACGGCCGAAAAATTGGACCTAAATATCCCCCATATATAATTGCAGAGCTATCAGCTAACCATAATGGTGACATCAACAAAGCCTTAAAGACAATTGAAGTAGCTGCCCGGTGTGGTGCTGATGCAATTAAAATACAAACCTATACCGCTGACACCATGACTATAGATTGTGACAATAGTGACTTTAAAATTATTGATGGTTTATGGAGGGGATATAACCTTTACCAGTTATACGAAAAAGCACACACTCCTTATGAGTGGCATAAACAGCTATTTCAAAAAGCAAAAGAAGTAGGTATTACACTATTCTCTACTCCTTTTGATGATAGTGCCGTTGAACTACTTGAGTCTTTGGATTCTCCTGCATATAAAGTAGCCTCTTTTGAAATAACAGATCTTTGCTTAATTGAAAGAATCGCAAAAACAGGCAAGCCCATGATAATCTCAACGGGTATGGCAAACTTTATAGAAACCCAGGAAGCGATTGATACAGCAAGAAAAAATGGTTGTACTCAATTAGTCATCTTGCACTGCATTAGTGCTTATCCGGCTCCTTACGAACAAGCAAATTTAGCGACAATAAATGCTATCAGCAAACAATTTAATGTCATTTCTGGTTTATCTGATCACACCTTAGGAACTATTATTTCAGTGGCTGCTGTAACGTTAGGTGCTTCAGTAATTGAAAAACATTTTATTTTAGATAGGAAAGATAAAGGTGCTGATTCTGAGTTTTCAATCGAACCACATGAACTAAAAAAATTAGTGAGTGATACTAAAATAGCACACCAAGCAATCGGTATAGCTAACTACGAGCAAAAACCTGCGGAACAAGAAAATAGTAAATTTAGACGTTCTTTATATTTTGTAAAAAACATTAAGTCAGGAGAACTCATTACAGAGCAACACGTTAAACGAATTAGACCAGGCTTTGGCTTAGCCCCTAAATATTATCAGCAAGTTATTGGAAGTAGAGCAACCACCGATATAGATCGAGGCACCGCTGTTGCTAGATCCTTATTTTCAAATAAATAGTCTTTAATATTTAGATTCTAATGATTACATAAAGAAGCTATTAATGTGAATGTAGTCAGTTTTACACCACATAAAAGCCACAATCTGTTTTGCAACAAAAGGTTTGTGGCTATAGTAGCTCATCGGTTTTTCACTTGAACGTCAATATTCCCAGCACTGTCCCCCATGAATTTTAAATTGTAAACAATATTATATTTTCTCAACTAGCAATATTATTTCTCGTCTCATTTTCTCAATTATATTGTCCCAACTTTCTTCTTCATACTGGCAAAACTGTTGGACATTGTCATACCAAAGTGAACTAGCCCCATCTTCGTCTATAGCATAATCTGGTCGAGGAACAAAAATCCAAGTTTTAATACCTAGCCTTGCAGCATACATAAAAGAGGCATTACTTGGTGCAATAACAAGGTCTAAGTTACAAATAAGCGATCCATACTCAATGAAGTCACCAGTAGGGCAACAATCAGACCAATGCTTTAACTCTACCCCATGTCTGTTTTTTAAAGTGCAAGCTTCTTTTTCCCAATCACCAAACTGTAAATTAACCCATTCGACATTAGCTATTTTAAAAAGAGGGAGAAGCTCTTCAAGCAACATAGAGTACTCGCAATTTTCATTAACTCGCCCATGAAACCAAGAAAGCCCGATTCGAAGTTTCTTATTCGAAAGTCGAGAATTTTTATTAGTTATTAATTCATTAGGAATAAGAAGTTTTTTTTGTTGAGAAAAATCATTAATTGATGAACGATACAGATAGGAAAGTGAGCCTGCTAGAATTTGAAAATCGGCAAATTTAACTATGCCTCTCAGTTTTTCTTTTTCCACTTCAGATAAGACCGTAGCATTAGGGAAGTTATATTGGTAGAGCGAAACTAACCGTGCATCACAGAGAATATAACAGTGTTCAGCTTCAGCAACCGCCTCAGAGAAACAAGATGTATAGAACAAATTGTCTCCAATACCTTGTTCTGAAGATATTAGAACTCGCTTTCCAGCTAGTCGTTGCCCCATCCAAGCAGGGTAATACCAGTTTATTTTATCTTTTATTTCAGGCAATTGAAGCCGGCTATGGAAAAAGGTCCAAGCCATCTTGAATTCTTTAAAAAAAACAAGAATAGCAAACAAGTGAAATTTAGCATTAATATTATCCGGATCTAACTCTATTAGTTTAAAGTAAACATCCCTTGCAGCTCGAAAATCTCCCATTTGGTGAAAACAAAGCCCAATATCTATTAAAATTTTTATGTTACCTGTTCTATTAAATAGTGTTTCCAATGTGTCAAGACTTTGAAGATACCTTCCCCTTTCAGTGTAATTACAACCTAACAAGTGAATTAATTTCTCTGATTCACTATCAGGACTAAGAGTAATTGCTTTTTTTAATACAACCTCTGCCTCTTTAAAACGCTTTAACTGAGTTAGGTTTGTCGCAAGCAATTGATAAGCAAGGTGGTTTTTTGATGACACACCGATACTTTTCTTACACAAAGCAATAGCTTTCAGGTAATTGTTAGCAGAGGTTTCTTTACTAGCTTTTGCTAATATTTTAATTGATTTTTTATCATTCATATTGAATTTTCGAATTAGAAAGTTAATATAGAGGCACGATTAAAGTAAATTTTAAGTTATTAAACTAATAGTAGATTTACAAACCAGTAAATTGCCCAGCGATAGAGACTATAAATAAAATATAAAATTAGGTTGCTGAGACTACTCTCAACTAATACTTCGAGAATATAAGCCGGTATCATCAGATTCATCAATGAGGTTAAATCCAACACTTATAGCTATTTTGATAGATGCAAGGTTACTGTTTTTTATTTCAGCATAACTTATAGTGTCGATTGTCTTAAGAGCCTGATGTAATAGTTTTTTTGCAAGCCCCTTCCCTCTAAATTCCGGCGCAACACACCATGATAATAAACAACCATCTTTATCTTTAATACTATCAACCCTTATTGTAGCGACTTCAACACTATTAACTTCAGCAATATATATATGCCTCTTAGGGTTTCTTAGGCTACTGTCCAGCCAAGCAAGGTGAGACTCTCTATCAATATATTCAGTATTATGACTATATTTCCGAGTTTCAGCATCATTTCTCCATGTAAGTAATAGCTCCATATCACTTAAAGTCGCAGCTCTTAATAATAATTCGCTATTCTTCATGTTAATCTCGAAATTAAAGTTATCCATACACAGTGCTATAAACAGCCACTGAAATAAAAGTAATGTGCTTATCGTTTTGTTACTTCTCAAATAGGCTATCGAGCAGCAATCCCCTGCTCTTTAAATGCTAACCGACAATCTTCAGGCGTTGAGTCTGTAAAATGAAATAAGCTTGATATCGCAACAGCTGATACATCACAACGCCCAATTAATGCCGCGTTTTGAGGTGAATTTATACCACCTGCGTAGATAACAGGTATTGATACAAATTTAGAAACTGAGGAAGCAAGCTTATAATCCCCGCCTTGCATTTGTCCATCTCTTGAAACATTATTAATTAATATTTCTCCGGCACCACGCTTCTCTATTTCAAGTAACCAACTAAACAAGTCAACTCCTAGAATTTTTTGACCGTTACTAAATATGCTATAACCATCTTTCGTTTCAATTACATCTACCGATACAACAATACATTGAGAGCCAAATATTGCAGCTGCCTGATTAATAAAGCATGGGTTTTCAAGCGCAATTGTATTTATGGCAATTTTGTCAGCCCCCTTACTTAACAAATCTTTAATATCTGTAATTGAGCGAATTCCCCCCCCAACAGTTAGCGGCATAAAACACTCCGTGGCAAGATCTTGAATCGTAAATTTATCAATTGAACGATTATCTTTTGAGGCATCAATATCAAGTAGAATTAACTCATCTACATTACGAGTATTATATGTTTTCATAACCGTAACAGGACTGCCTAAATTTCTTCTTTCCGTAAATTTAATCGTTTTTAAGACGGAATAACCATCTAATAAAACAATTGGTATAATCCGTTTCCTTAACATAATTCAATAAAATTCCGCAAAAATTGTAAGCCAGATTCTTGACTTTTTTCTGGATGAAATTGTGCGCCATGAATATGTCCTTTATTGACATAAGCAACAATATCGCCCCCATAATTTGTTACCGCTATATTTACATTTTCTCGCAAGTTCATTGAATAACTATGCACAAAATAGAAGCAACTATGGTTTTTAATATTTTTAAACACAGTTAATTCATTTGTTTGTACATCGTTCCAGCCCATATGAGGAATAACTAACTCACCGACTATATTGTCCATTTTTTTTACTTTTGCATCAAAAAATCCAAGCCCTTTCTTAGTCCCTCCCTCTTCACCTTCTAATGCTAATAGCTGCATTCCGACACAAATCCCAAGAATAGGAACTTTTTCAACTAACACTTTTGTGCGTATCGCGTCATAAAAACCAGAGGAAAGTAGCGCCTGGGAGGCAGCTTTAAAACTACCAACCCCTGGTAGTATTATTTTTGTCACATCATCAAACTTACCTGGATTATCAATAACTTGATACTCCACCCCAATAAATTCAAGTGCTTTTATTATGCTGCCAACATTACTTATTTTTAAGTCGATAATAGTTAACATATTTTTAACTCGGGAAGAATTTACGTATTAAATTCCCTTTTTCATTCTTAATTAACTTTCCTGTTTCTGAGTCTCGCTCGAAAATAAGTTTATTCGTAAAACGGTCGAGATTTTCTAAAAACAGTTCTTCAGTAATGTTTAAATAATCCAAAAAATCAGGCGTATATTTCCATGGAACTTCACCTTCAGTTGAATTTTTAAGTGCCAAAATCCCTTCGTTCCTTGTCATTCTCCCAGCTCGAATCTCAATACAGATTTGATCTGTCGCACGACCATAACCATATTTAATGAACTTCATATAATCATGAAGACCACCAATCCATTTACAATCTAAATTTTCGATGTCATTAAACGCGCCTTCGATAGGGCCATCAGGACTTCTATTCCAACCTAAACTACAACATAAATCGCTATTTCTCTTGGAATCCCACTTTTCAAAATAGCCTAAAAATAAGCCAGTGACTCCAACCTGATTAACCTCTTCATCAGTAGGATAAATGAGCGTTTTGATATCATGTAAATTAATGCCATCGTGAACGACATCAGATAACCTATGGCCAATCATTTGAAACTGCTCTAACCAATTACGATCTAAAAAATTATTATCTCTTTTAGTTGCAGGTCCTCCGTATTCGAATTGAGGGTTTTCTCCCCATATAAGTAGTGGAATTTTGTAGTTAACAGCGACCCGAACAGGCGCCGTAAAAATACCAATATGCTCAGGCCAGCAACAATCGCCTAATTTGAAAAAACCAATTCTAACTAACTCTTTATAGTTCTTGCGGTTTCCAGAAATTTGAACTAAATCAAAACCTTGCTCTCTTAAAAAATCAAGATTTTTTAAGCCAACTTCAGTGAGGTCACATGGCGTGTGAGTGACACATAATGGTGTCATGCCATACTTATCTCTCATTGTTATGGCTTGATAACAGCTATCTTTACCGCCACTAACGGGAATTATACAGTCATAATTACTACCATCACCTCGATACTTATCTAAGATAGAGCGAAAATCAGCTTCTCTTTCATCCCAATTGATATGTTCATATTTGTCTACAGCAGAATGACACGCATCACATACACCATCAGTAAACACTTGCTCGGGCCGAGTGGTTGGCATAATACATTTATTGCAATATTTCATAAAAGTAACCTATTTTTATCTTTTGTACGGCTTACAGCATAATTAAAATTTTGCTGGTTTATTGTAATTTTCTTTTAGTTCTTCAAATAGTGATAATAAATGCTCATTCATGGTTGATAATGCAAACTGGATAAACTGCTCTTGCTGCTCTCTATCTGCATATAAATAAGTGTTACTCATAATATTTGATTGTAGATAGTTTAGTGTACCGTGCATAATGACATGGTACATTTTATGGATACGGTTATGCTCAAAGTTATTAACAAGTTCATATTGAGCAGTGAACGCATCTATTAACTCTAATCTAGTTTTAACTTCTGAGGACAACGATATTATTTTCTTTGTTATTGCCTTAAGTTTAGGCAGTAGTGTTGCAAATTCAGCCATATGATCACACGCTTTATATTCTGCATTATCAAAGCTTTCTTTTAATAGCTGCTCGATAACTTCTTTCTTTTTAGCAATAATAGGGAAATCGACTAAATCCGATATCTGGCAAGGTGTAGATAACTGTATTAAAGCACCATCACTTGTATTTACACAATTCACATCTGGGTTTGCTTGTAACAACATTTCCATCATCATACGTGAACTATCAAAGACTTGTGTTGTGAGAACTTTTTCTTCAAAATTACCAGGAACTGATAATGCAACACTATTATTACCGAGATCTAAGCCCTCATTATCACGGTAATACAAACTACCTTTGGAGTGGTGATGCTCTTCAGATTTAAAGCCATAGTCGACACCAAACAGATATAAATTTTTAAAGCCCATCGCAACGGCTGAAGCAGCTGCTGCATTTGATACCGTAGGATTACAATAAAATACTTCTGAATATTTATCTGAAATGTACTCTTGAATAAATGTGCTACCTGCATCAACGGGTTTTAAAACGAGGTGTGCCCGTTTAAACAGCTTAAGAATTTCAGGATAAACCGTATTGATACAAATTAACTCCATTTGTTTTAATTTATCTTTATGGCCTACTTTATCAATCCAGCCAAACAACTCTGCAGGACGTTCCATTTCAATGTGGATATCTGGGATAATCCCAAAATCTAACAATGGTTTTAGTGCGGTACCACAAGACAGGATAATTGCATTATCCTGATGCGCTTTTAGGTATTCAAAACTAAAATCTAATGATGGACCATTCCCAACTAAAAAGACTGGCAGCTCTCTTTTCCGAGACTTGGCAGTTTCTAGGAGGCATGGATAATTATTCGTAGAAATATTTGTTAAGGTATGGCTAAGGCCAGTAATTTCATCTTCACAGAACCCCCAACCGCTAACATATCGGTATGCAAGATCATGCACCATTTGGAAAGCTTCATTAGTTTCATCACTTAAATAATGGCGATACAAAAACATTTTTGATACATTAAAGTAACCTTTACGTTTAAATATTCTCGCAATTTCATTGACAAAACCATTCGAATTACCACCTATCTGTAATGTTAATTGCCCCCCTCGGGAAAAACAGGCCTTAATCATATCGCCGATATCGATACTATGAAGTGTACAATAAAAACAATCTGGATCAGGCTCATATACAAAGGCATAACGTATCGTATTTGAAGCAAACAAACTCTGTAAATGATATCCTAAACCGGTCCCCATAAATGCAATAAAGTCTATTTGTTCATCCTTTGGGAATATTCGTTGAGTGCTTTCCCCAACATCATTTTTTCTCCGCTCCACAATTGTTTGAAGTACTTTTTCATGCTCATAAAACCCAGTTCCATCTTGTGAAACATGGTAGGACAAACAGCGCGGTTTTTTTAAAAACTCAGTTACTTGTTGCTCACTGGATAACTTTGGATCATCTTGATAAATCAAGTTACCATTAGAAACTAAGTTTAAGTTGCCATTTTTATCAAAAGTGAGTTTTACACGTGTAGGACTATAGTTTTCATAAAACTTAAATACGTCAGGCATATATTTTTTTAATACTGCCATATTATTGACAAAAGTGGCACGGAGCACTTTAGTTTGAATATCTAATAGAGGATCAATTGTAGAGGTCATAAATAAGCTCACTTATAAAATATTATAATTCATTATAGTGAGCTATATGCAAGTTGCTATCCAGAATTGATAACATTTTGAAATATATGAAATAATGTGCGACAGATCAGTTTATGTAGAAGGTAAATGATCTGTATTTATTACTCCCTAGTATAACCAGGCAATGCATCTAACGCACCTTTTAGGTAATTCATTGTATTACCTAATGCGGAAACAGCCATATCCATTGCATTAAAGTCCTTATATAAACGTTTTTCTAACTTATCCATACGGTAAGTTAGATCTTCTTCTTGTTTTTCTAACCCTGTAATTTTTTTATAAAGTGAATCTAATTTACTATCTAATATTCCTTCACTTAAATCTACGTCACCACTACTGCCTGATATACCTTTATCAATAATCCCCGTTAACAGGTCATTCATTACTGTAGTCATACCTTCTGCAAAAGTAACATGCCCACGATTTCCCAATAATCCACCTTCAATTATTAGCCTAATGCCTGTTGAGTCCCCACTTTCAGATTGTAGAGTTTGCCCTTCTCCGAGTGCATTTTGTCCATCAATTGTTCCTTGTACATCTACACCAGCAGTCCCAACTATTGCATCAATACCTAATTTTGTTAAAAAGTCAGTATCCACACTTCTAAAACCAACATTTGAAATAGATCCATATTTGGCTGAAGTAATTGAAAGCTTACCCGCGTCTTCAACTATTTGTACATTAATCCCTTTTTTAACAAAATTTGTATCAGAATTTATTTGTGACTGCATTTCTAACGCTAACTCTTCGATGGAATTATAAGTGCCATGTGTTAAAAATAGCTCATTAGATAAAGACCCATTAATTGTCATTTCAAATCGGTCACTGTCGGCATCTATAGTTAACGGCATACTACCGACATTAACACCGGTAAAATTACCTTGCGTTGCAATTTGTGTGATTTCAACCCCATAAGTACCAGGCTTGGTTAGGCTACTACTTTTATCAAAAGTAACTTGTGTGTCAGAGGCCGCTCCAGATGCAGTAAAAAAATCAGCAACACTATCCATATGATTGGCCATCGCATTTTCAAATAACGTATATTTCGATAAAGAACCATCTTCATTAATCATCTTTGCTTGGTTTATCTCAAGTGTTCCATCTCGTTTTGTCAAAATACCTAAATCGGCAAAACTATGAATCGGTCCATCAATATGGTCAACGGTGCTATTTAAAACACCACGCAATAAGCTTTGCACATTACGTACAGTCGAGTCTCCATTTAAAACCCCGTTAGCAACGCCAGGTCCATTATTAATGCTTAATTCATTCATTTTAGCAATGGTACGATTGTAACCCTCAACAAAGGCGGTTAATTGATCTTCAACTTTACTGGTATCTTGATCAATATTGAGTTTTACCGTTTTACCAACCTCTGTTTCACCATTTAAATTAATAGTCACACCTTCAATTACACTACTGAATTCATTACTATCACGAGTAATAATAATACCATCCATGGTGATTTTCGCATCTTGGGCCTTGGCAGTTTCAATTGTATTTTGAGTTGACGCGCTGTAAGTAAAACGATCTAATCCCACGCCAGCTGGAATAGCATTTCCAGCAGAATCTAACGATGTGAGTTCGATACCATTTTTTTCACCTGTTTCTTTATTAGTTAGCACCAGGCGGTAATTTGTCCCATCATTGATAATTGAAGCTTTAACACTATACTCCTTTCCATTTTCAGGGTTATTAATAGCGTCTCGCATTTTTTCAAGTGAGTTATTAGTTCCATCAATGACCAGTGTTTCTTTTGGGTGATCGGGATCTACAACAAATTTATCATCTGTTCCATCATTATTGGTATCACTATAGGTACCGAAACGAAATTGAATTGTTCCCTCTCCTACCGTATCTGTTACGCTTGAAAATACATCGGCTTCATTTGAAACTAATGTATGCGCTTGTGCCCTCTGTTGAACTTGAAACTCCCAACTGCCTGTTTCCGCTCCAACCCCTAATTTAGCATCAAGTATTTCACTATCACTACTCGAGGAAGTAGCTGCTGAATAGGTCGAACTACGAGAAAGGTCTTTATAGGAGGATTTAAAAAGAGAAAGTTCGCTATTAACCATGCCATAAGCAGAGATCATTGCCGTTGCCTTTTCAGCCGACTTGGTCATTTTAGCAAGTGCAGGATCTTTTTCAGCCCCCACAATTGCGGTAACAATTGAGTTGATATCAAGGCCTGAACCGAGGCCTGTTGAGGTAATGGCAGCCATATGCACTCCTTACTTGCTATAATTTATGACAATCTAAAACAAATGCAAGAATTAGACCAAACTACAAGATAAAACAGCGTTAAATTATACTGTTGTGAATAACTTAATGCTGTTTTATCTATTTTCTCGAGATGATATTAAGCACATAATATTATTGTATCTCATACTTTTGTATCAAACAGAATACCAACAACATCATCCATTTTTTTACGTAAGACCACTAACTCTTCCGAAGGTATTTGGCGTATGACTTCCTGTGTTTCAGCATCGGTTACCGAAATAATTTCTTGTCCAAGTTGATCATCTATTGTAAAGGATAGGTTACGTTGCATGCTTTGCACAAAGGCATTAACCTCAACTAAAGCCACTTCCACTTCTTCATGAGTAACTTCTTCAGATTCCTTGTTAATCACCTTAACTTGCTCTGCTTTCTCTACTTGCTCAGCTTTATCCACTTGCTCAATTTTATTTTCAGTTTGAGTTTTCTCATTCTCTAAACCGACTAAACCAGCCGATGATATCGATACACTTAGTTCTGTCATAACTCCTCCAAATTCACCATTATTTTTTTCCTAATAAATGGCAAAAAAGCCCCCTATAGTAGGGAGCTATTATTTTGCCATTTGATTTAGCCACCCAGTTATTATTAACCAAGCATTGATAGTACACTTTGCGATGATGCATTAGCTTGCGCTAACATTGACGTACCTGCTTGTTGTAATATCTGTGCCTTACTCATTTTAGATGTTTCTGCCGCAAAATCGGCGTCTTGGATTCGAGAGTTTGCCGCCGATATATTTTGCGATACATTTTCTAAGTTAGAAATTGTAGAGCCTAAACGGTTTTGAATCGCACCTAAGTTTGCTCGTGACTCTGTGATTTTATCCAATGCGTCATCGATACGGTCGATACTGTTTGATGCATTTGCAGCACTGGTTACACTTAAGCCTGTACCAACGGCAACTGCACTTCCCCCCTGCTCAGTAAAACCTAACGCTCCTAGGGCTGTATCTTTCGCAGTTTCAGAAGTAGCCGTACTCGTTACTATGACGTCTTTTCCATTTTCACCTGTAAGAGTAATTTCACCAGTAGTATTAACAGCATTTGCAGAGCCAGCGTTAACGCCAGCAAATGAACTTTGAACTCCGGTTTCAATATTAATATCATTACCAGCATCAGAAGTTAATACTAATTGGCCATCATCACTTGCACTAGCAACAACCCCTTGCACGCCCGATTGATTAATCGCAGTTACTACTTCATCTAAATTTTGAGCCGTACCACCAGACATCACAACTGCCACACCATTTATTGTTAGTGCAGATGTCGCAACTAGATTATCCAGAGCAAGCGTACTAACATTAACCGTATATGAAACTTCTGTTGTTGCAGATGCACTTACACCGGTTTCATCTGAGATTGCGTTAATAGCAAAAGCTTTATCGGCAGCGGTTGTACCAGTCACAGCACCTAAATCCACACCATTAATCTGTACACCTTGAGCGGCGGTAATACCTGTTGCACCCACCGATTGCCCTTTTACAGAGTCTGAACCTGTTGACTCATTTAATCCGAGGGCTTTAAAGCTGATTAAGTCATTAGCAGCCGTATTCTCACCCGTTGATGCGATCTCTATTGCAGAGCCATCTGCACTTGTAAGAGATACGTAACCTTGGTAAGTATCCGCCATTAAACCAGTACCCGTTGTGGTACCACCAACAGTGATCTCTTCACCTGTATCATTACTTAATACTAACGCACCATCACTGCTCAATGTCGCTGTTACACCACCAACATTATTATTAATTTGATCTACTAAGTCAGAAGCACTTGAGGTTGCTCCAATCGTGACTGTGTTACCTGCAACGGTTAGTTCAAGACCATTTGAAACCCCGGTAATATTATCAGTACTTTCTAATGTGTTATAAGCAGTAGCAGTCACACCTGTTAAGCCAGTTTTAGTATTAATATTGTCTTTCATTGCTTTAGCGGAATCACCCGAAGCTGCTTCAGCACTTAACGTAACACCATTTATTGACACAGAACTCTCTACAATACCGCCACTGTTCGCACGCCCACCATTAAGTTCACCAGTACCTGAAACTGCATTTAGGTTTAAGTCTTTGGTTGTTACCGCATCAATTGAGAAAGATAATGATTCACCCGAATTTGCACCAATTTGCAGAGTCGTTGACTTATTTGATCCATCCAGCAAGTTGATACCGTTAAACTGTGTTGTTTCGGCGATACGGTCTAATTCAGAATAAAGTTGGTCCACCTCTTTTTGGATTGACGCTCTGTTTGATGAGGAGTTTGTATCATTGGCTGCCTGTACAGATAGTTCACGCATACGCTGTAGGATATTGGTCATTTCATCCATTGACCCCTCAGCTGTTTGCGCCATTGAGATACCATCGTTAGCGTTACGTACACCTTGATTAATACCTTTAATTTGTGATTGCATACCAGTTGAAATTGCAAGACCAGCAGCATCATCTTTTGCACTATTGATACGTAAACCAGAAGATAAACGTTCCATTGCTTGGTTACTTGTTGCTTGTGATTTGCCTAATTGACGCTGTGCGTTCAAAGACATTACATTGGTATTTACTACTGCAGCCATGATGTGCTCCTTAGTTATAATTTCCTGATTTAAGTTACTTGATAACTTTATAACCAGTTTGATTAAGTATGTATCTTATATCGACCGCTTAAAAAATAACTTTAAAAGTTTTTTAATCTTTAAATGGCGGTTCATTTTCAAAACAGTCGATGTTCAGACTTAATAGCTTTATCGACTGCAAAAATAATAACTTTAGAAAAATGTGGAACTTTTTTTTAGTTGTTAAAAACAGAGAGGTTAAAATACCAGAAAACAATACTAACCAATCATTTCCTGAGTATTGTTTACATTATTGGTTCTGTTGTTTTTCGTGTTCGTTTTTAGTCGAGAGCAAATCTAAAACTTTACGAAAGGAGGTTGTTTGAGTAATTTCTGAAGCTGTAAATTTAAGGTGAAAGTGCGCCTCTAACTTAGTTAATAGTTCGATATGACGTAAAGAATCCCACTTACTGAGGATATTAATTGATACATTCCCCCAATCTACCGGTTCGCTTAGGTTGAAAAACGCCTTAAAAAAGGTTTTCAATTTCACGTCACGACCTTGCATTACTGATTCTTCATGACGGTCTCCCTCTTTAACCTGACTCTCGTAAGCAGTTACAGAACTCACCTCCTCACGACCAATAAAACCAATGCTTCCTTTTCTAAGCGAGTGAGTTTCTAACCAAGTATAGAAAGAGCTTGAGCACTCATAAATTGAGACAACCTCCGCAGCCACTTGCTCGGCTTGCAAGGAGTCTATTTGATCTAAGCCTGCATTTTTAGAAAAGTTGGTATTCACTTTCCCAGGTGCTAATACTTTCATATTTAGACCATACTGAGAGTATTTTTTTTCAAGACCTTTTAAATAATTTTCTGTTGCAACCTTTCCTGCAATATAGTTTTGCCAACCATCAGGGTGATACAGGGTTGCAGAACTAGAAATTAACACTATTTTTCCGGACTGTTGACCTAACCATTTATGTTTCAATGCATTAAATATATAAGTCAATGATTCAAAGCTTACCTTTATATGCTCTGAAATTGGACTATTAATCTCAGGTGAAGCGCTATGAATAACTGCTCCAACATTCAACTGTAATGATTGTAAAGCATCAATTATTTGTTCTTCATTGGCTTGTAACAGATCAAGATCTAGTAGCTCAAACTTACAATTTAGCTGATTTAATTTATTTTCTAATTCTTTTACCCTGCTGTCGTAGTTTCTAATGTTGAGAACCAAAGAGTAATTTTTTTTTGCTAACTGAACTGCAATATTCCTCCCTATTTCGCCCGCTGCACCAGTTAATAAAATGGACCTATTAGGGGCAATAAAGTGTGATGGTATTTCGCCTATAGCTTGGCACTCTATTTTTTCATTATCCTTTCTTACTTGGATATTTTGAATCGCTTCAACATAAATAGTTTCTTGGCAGAAAATAATCGTCTGTATGATTAATAAGTTATTATTATCATTTTTATCGATAATTTTTGCTGAATAGGTCAATTCAACATTGTATGGAACAGGCTTAAGTGCCTTAAGATCATGCCCTAAGTATAAAGCGTTTACTCCGGGGAAAACCATTCCTGCAATAGCAGAAAGCGGACTACAGGCAAGATGTAGGGGAACTATTGTTTTTTTAAAGGGGGTTTTCTTGGCGTATTCATTATCATGATGAAGCGGGTTATTATCTCCTGACAACAAGCTAAAATTTATAAAATCGTTTGCGGTGAATGTTTTACAAAAAGTATATACATCCCCAATACAAAAATCTTCATATTGTTTATTCATTAATCACCTATTACTTTAATATAACTGGGTGTAATTATATTGTTCGATGATTTAAGTCGCCATTTATTCGCTGACTGTAACTCAAAGCCCAACCGCTGATAGATATCTCTTACTGGAGTATTACGGGGGGTTTCAACTATTTCCGCAGAAATATAGTCAAAACCTTGTTGAAAAGAAAAACTTGTTAACCATGCCATGATTGCCTGCTCTAAATTTCTTCCTAATACACGGCATGAGAGTAAAAAAGACTCTATATGAGCTATATTCTGCTCAAATCTAACAATAAAAACACCTATTTTTTCTAGTTCGGTAACATTGTCTTTATAGCTAATAACCCTAATAAAATAATTTTTACTTTTCTGAAGCTTAGTTAGACTAGCTTCATTATGGCGCAGAGTAGTCGTATTAAATTGATTGGTTTTATTTATTAATTGCAAAGCTCTAGAAAAATTAAACTCGTCTAATGCGTTAACTTCTAATTCAATATTCAAACTCAAAAGAAAATTATCAATACTCCCACAATGCACTTTCTGTTCATTAAACGTTCTGCTTGTTACGTAATTATCGGCTCTATTTTTATCTTCAGGTGTAATGTCAACGAATGAAATAAAAGGAGATTCAAGTAGCGCTTGCCTATATAAAACAGGATCTTCAGGTAACTCTAGAACTTTCACTTCTGGAAGGTTAACTTTAACCTTCTCACGCTCAACTGGGTTATCATCTATAAACATTATATTGTCTAGCCCTAAGCCTACTTGCTCTACAATTTCCTGTATATTGATGTATTTTTCTTGCCAATTAATTTTGTAAGCGGCTAAGTCATTCAGTTTTATTAGCATATCAGGATGCTTACTTATGCACTCTAAGGCTACATTTTCATCATTCTTAGAAACAATAGCTAAAGCAATCCCTCTCTCTTTTAACCCTATAATCGTTTTTTGAAAATCTTTAAATACATTTCCAGGAAAATCACCGCCTAGCAAGATTCCATTTATACCATCTTCACCAATAACCCCCCCCCATAAAGTATTATCGAGATCGAGTATAATCAACCGAATGCTATTGCCCGTTTCATGTAATAAGTACCCACAATATTTTTTTGCAAAAGCCTCAAACGTATCTAATGAATAAGGGATTCTTCCTAAATACCATTGTCGCGCATCGAAGTTCAGCATAGAGGGAACAAGCATTTCAGGTGAAACTAGGCGAACTTGTTTTAGAGTTTTCGTCGCTTCTACAAGCTTTAAATTAGCAGATTGTATAAAGTGGTAATGGTTCGTTTTTGAACCCACCAATATTTCCCCTTTTACACTATTGTTCATCAGTGGGAATAAGTGTACAAATATTTTGCTGCTAACTTGACTGTTCAAATTTATAATTAATTGAATATAATCATCAATGGGCTGAAAAGTTTCAAGGTTTGCAAACTCTAACTCGCTTACCTTATACAAATCTTCTAATCGAGAGGGTAAGAAACAATAATCAGGATTAAAGCGATCTACAGCTCCATTGTAAAAATCAGAGTACATTTGATCATAGCTATTCAGGTAAAGCTCCAGTTTTCGTAGTTTACATAGCTCCTTAAAACGACTATTGAATATTGGTAATAATGGTTCAAAGTTACTATTTGCTAGTACTGCAACCTTAAGTGAATCATTATTAGTTAACAGTTCTAAATTAGAAAGTTTCATTTTTACTGTGTTTTCATTTGTAATATAACAGTATATGTTTTTTGATAACTGCTCATTACATACATTAGAAAGTGCCTTAAAGGTAGTCGATTGGATAACGCTAATACTCGATATCTTAATTTGACCAATCTTCCTTAATGTCTGGGTTGCAGGGGAGAAATCATTTTGTGCATCACAGATTAAATCTCTTACAAACATTGTTGCTTTTATTTTATTGTCATTTTTAGAATAAAAATCTTTACTATGCCGATACGGAACATTATTTAACTCTTCAAAATAATGAAAAGGAGTACAGTAATCCCAATCACAACCAAACATACATACAGTTGCATTTTTCGACTCAAAAAGAGTAAAAATAGAGTTAAAGCCAAAACACGAAATAGTTGACGCAGAAAGGGCTTGATCTGCTTCCTTTCCTATTACCACATGAGAATAAATTGGATGGGATGTTTTAATTGAATCGTAAAGTTCAAATACCCAATCCGCTAAAATGCCAGTTTCTGATCTGCTTTTATTAGCATCAAAATAACCTTTAGAGCAAAAGGAAAAAGTAAAAGATGGAAATACGAAAGTATATCCTTGTTCTACATATTTTTTTATAAAGCTTAAAAATTCCCATTTAAATAAATCAACGTTAATTTGTAAATGAATTAATGAGGAGTGAATGAGAACCCAACCAGGTCTGCTAGGCATAGTACTTTTTAAGCCTTTAAGTATCAGATCATTGCTCATTAGCAATTCTTTTTATAAGTTCATGTTGCTTTAAAATTGTAAATAAAGGAATTAACTCCCAAGCAGGAACGTCCAAAACATTAGCTACCTCTAATAAACTCTTTTCACCATCACAATAAGCCAGAATATTCATCATTCTCATCGTATCTTCAGGAAGGATACTATTACCAAGTAATGGATACAGCCCCCTTTTCCCCATTTGGGGCTCGCATAGTTGATTTGCAACATATATATCATTATCTTCGATAATAGCAACGCTTCTCATATAAGATAATAAACAATCACCTAGCCCCTTAGCAGTAACTAAAGTTAAATCATCTTTTGAAGTATGATATTCAGGGTACTCTTCATATTTGCTACGCATTAATGAAGCAACCTTTAAATCGACACCCGGAGAGCAATACTGACGTTCATCGCTTCCTCTAGCTAAAAAAGAATAAGACTTATAATTAGGATCGGTATTTTTTAACACATGTTGAATAACAAGATCAGATAAACCATTACCATCACGAGAAGGGAGATAAGAGTACGATCGTTCATCTCCAACACACGTTATGTTAAAACCAGCATGCATTAAAGTTTGCAGCTCTTTCAAATTCTTACTCAAGTAAGTAATTGATCCGATTGTTTCAGGAATAAAGATAAATCGATAAGAATATCGTCTATCGACTTTATTCGTTACCCATTTTGCTAAAAATGTAGCTAATACAGGTCCAGATAATTCGTTGTTAGCCATAGATGGGTGACATACATAGGTAGAGAAAAATAATTCTTTTTCTGATTCACCAGGGATTTTAAGCTCGCCATAAGTCAAACTACCAGATTTTAAAGAGGTATTTATATGAACTTTATATTTTCCTGGTTTTAAAGATTGGTACTGCTCATGTGTCATGCAAAACCCCCATCTTTCTTTATAATATGAGGTCACATAGGGAATTGAATCAGGCTTTTCCGGTAATGTATGTATATGTTCTTTTAAGTCATCCAAATCAAGTTCTAGGTCTATTGGAATAGAGTAACCAACAATATGAAGGTTGCATACGTTGGTATCACATATGACTCTTCCGCTTGGATCTGTAATATATGCTTCAGTCAAGTTCCATTCGTTAGGAATCGACCAATCAAACACTTGAGTACCACTTTCTACCTCATGAATTTGCAGTTCAGGTAATATTTCTTTTAGTTTACCGAGGGTTTCTCTCACTCCATTACCGGTAATACTTCTATTCATAGGAAAAAGCTCTGTAGCTAAAGCATGCATCTGCTTAGAAAATCCGTGAAGTAGTTCATTTCCCGTTTCTAGCTCATTATTTTTTGTCTTATTCTGTTGTGATACGTTAAGTAGCATAATTCATCCTTCTATTAATTTTAGTAGTACCATTCAATTGAATAAAAATATATAAAGACTGCAGTTATCTACACAATTTTTTCATCAAATTTATTAATGAGTATACGTATCAGTTCACACCAGTAAAAATATTTGTTCCATATTATTAATAAGATGTGCTCTGACTCACCGTCAGATAATATTTTCGTTATTCCACCTATGAAAAAAGGTAACATCAAACAGTGTAACAATAAGTTTGAAATTTATTACAAGGATAAAATATGGTAGATACTTACTTAGAAGATAGAAAAGTCTTCTCTAAAAAATTTGGTGAGCGTGAATTATTTGAAATCATTGACTCGTGGCCACTATATTGTGGGACTCAAAACTTGGCTCGTTTCCTTTATATTTATGACATATTTAGAGAGATTGAAAATATTCCAGGAGATATCGCTGAATTTGGCTCATGGAAAGGAGCAAATATTATTTTTCTTTCTAAATTATTAGAGATTTATCACGCCAAAAGTAATAAAAGAACTCACTGTTTCGAAGGGTTTGAAGGGCTTCAAACTTTTCACGAAAAAGACGGAGATCAAACTGGCTTAGAAGGAGCATATAAAGGAAGTTATGCGACTCTAATAGACATTATAAAATTATACCAATTAGAACATCGTATAAATATACATAAAGGTTTAATACAAGATACGGTGCCAAAATTTATAGACAGTGAGCCCTCAACGATGTTTTCAATGTTATATTTTGATGCGGACATTTACGAACCAGCAAAGGTCATGCTAGATAATTTTGCTGATAAATTAAGTATTGGAGGCGTGATTTTATTTGACGAATGGAACTTTCCTGAGTGGCCAGGAGAAACCCAGGCAGTCTCTGAGTTTTTAGAAAAAAACAAAAATTTTGAACAAATTCAACCAAGAACAACTAACCAACCTAGCCTGCTATTAAAACGAAAATATTAGTATAGGCATCTAGAGAAGAAAAGCAATTGATATAGAACCTTTGCTTTTCTATCTCTAACCCTGTTAAAAATAAACTCTCACAACAGAAACAGCAACACAGCCCGGGCGACGTGTATTCTTAATTTCAACAGAGATCTCTTTCTCAATCTCAAGCCCTCGTTTAATAGGAGTAACTTTAATTAAGCGACTATGGGCACGAATGACACTGCCTGTTTTTACAGGGTAAGGGAAACGTACTTGATTTAAACCATAGTTAACGGTCATTTTAGCGGCTGGGTAAAGCGGTTTGTCAGGATTCACACTATCTGTTAAGCGTGGTAATAGCGATAGAGTTAAAAAACCATGTGCAATGGTTGTTTTAAAAGGAGATTCATTTTTTGCACGCTCAACATCGTTGTGTAACCATTGATTATCTTCGGTAACAGTAGCAAACTGATCAATACGTTCCTGGGAGACAGTTAACCAATCACCAACATGCACTTCTTCACCGATTTGAGATTGTAGTTTTAAAAACAGTTCCCTAGCATCAGGTGATAGTTGAACCGGTTTTTGAGCAACATTAACGGTCTGCCCATCTTTCAAGATAGAGTACTCTTTTACCCATGAAAGCAGTTGTTCACGGTTACTATGTGCCTTTTTGATAAACAGTGAATAATAATCACGGATCGCCGGAGACATCCACGGGGTAAAATCCACCGCGAACTTTGCCATAAATTCCGTTTTATATTTATTGATATCAAATCTTTTCATGTAACCGTTCCAGCTTTATAAAGTTGCGTTTATTTCTGTTAATACTTGTGTTGGATTAGTGGCTTTGGTAATTGGGCGACCAATCACTAAATAATCAGAGCCACTGTCCATCGCTTGTTTAGGTGTCTTGATACGACGTTGATCACCCACCTCACTACCTTCTGGACGAATGCCTGGTGTGATAAGTTTAAACTCTTTGCCTAATAATGCTTTTAACTCTGTTGCTTCATGTGATGAACAAACAACACCATCAAGACCTGATGACTTAGTTAATGTCGCTAGACGCTTTACTTGCTCAAGTGGTGATAGCTCAATGCCCAGCTCTAAAAGATCACTTTCATCCATGCTAGTTAATACGGTTACCGCTATTAACAGTGGCGCTTTATCACCGTAAGGCTCAAGAATCGCTTTTGCGGCTTCCATCATTCGACGCCCACCACTAGCATGTACATTCACCATCCACACACCTAAATCAGCAGCTGCTTTTACCGCTTTTGCAACGGTATTAGGGATATCATGGAATTTAAGATCCAAGAAAACATCAAAATCTTTAGCAACAATCTCTTTTACAAAGTCAGGACCAAAATGAGTAAACATCTCTTTGCCGATTTTCAAACGGCAAGTGCTTGGGTCAAGTTGATTGATAAAGTCTAATGCAGTTTGTTTATTATCGTAATCTAATGCGATCACTACTTTTGGATCTGTAATTTGGTTCATTCTTTTTCCTATCTTAAAACTTTATTATAATTAGTAGCTAACAGTTATATGACTAAAAGCTTTCTTTTATTCACCATCTAGGCCCCGAATTGGTTTGATACGTCCCCAGGTTTTACAGGATGGACACAACCAATACAGCTTGTTGGTTGAATAGCCACATTTTTGACAACGATAATGTGGGCGTAATTTAATTTGCTCTGTCACTAGCTTTTGCAAAAAGCTTAAACTTTCCATTTCACTTGACGATTCAGATAACGTTAAGTGATAACTCATGAGGTGGTTAAACCCTTTCATGGTTGGGTTACGTCGTAACTCTTGCAACATGAAAGCCTGTGCTTTTCTTACGCTACGGAATTGTGCAATCAATTTTGAAAGTAAAATGACACTACTTGCACCAGCACCAAGGCTAATAATACGGTAAAGATAGTTAATAAGCTCCTCTTCACTGCCTAGCTGTTCATGCAGTATCAATAGCTTACCTAGTATTACCTCACTAAAGTCGATATCAACTTCAGGAATATTCTGTAATATCTGTAATGCTTTTTCAGGTCTATTTGCTCGTTGATAAAAATCACTCAATGCTAAACTTGCTTTTATACAAGCAGGGAATACGGTTAATGCTTTCTTATAAAGCTTTATCTGTGTTTTCTCATCATCAGACTCTGCAGCTAAACTACAATACAAATAAGAAAGTGTGCGCCGTTTAACTTTTCCTTTACCAATCTTATTTAGCGCTTCGGTAACACTGACGGCCTCTTTCCACTCTTTTAATTGCTGATGAATCTTGAGTAGATTCTCCAATGCAACCTGATTATATTCTGGTGAGCCCTTAAGCTGTGCAAAGATCTCTTCACTGCGATCAAATAGACCTGCTTGATAAAAGTCTTTGCCGAGTTGTAACAACGCTAAATCCCGTTGCTCCCGCGTTAATGAAGGACGTGCAATTAAGTTCTGATGAATACGAATGGAGCGCTCTACTTCACCTCGTTGACGAAATAGATTTCCTAGCGCGAGATGCGTTTCAATGGTTTCACTATCAACTTCAAGCAATGCGATAAAGTGATCAACCGCTTTATCGGCTTGATCACTTAAAAGGAAGTTAAGACCTTTAACGTAATCACGGCTGAGTTTATTCTCTTTTTTTTGTGTCTTTTGATGAACACTGCGCACCCCCATATACCATCCATAAAAGGCAGCAACAGGCAGCAGAAGGAAGAATATCTCTTGCACTAAGGGTTAATCTTTTTCTGTGTTAGTACGTAATAGGTTTAACTCTTTACGTTGCTTTTTATTTAACTTACGCAGGTGACGATTTTTCATTGTTAAACGCAGGTAGAAAAGTGTGCCAAAACAAGCAGAGATAATGAAACCAAACATAAAGTTGATTGCAAGCAATGTAGAAAGACGAATTTCACTTTGTGCGAGTAGATAATTGATATTTACTGCTTGTTGATTTTTCAAACCTAAAACAATCGCAATGGCAAACAAAAGAACGATAAGTACCAATGTGAGAAAACGTTTCATATTTTAGCTCTATACGCAGTGGATGATTGTTAAGTGTATTATAAATTAGGCAGGGAAGAAATAATCTATTTAACTTTCGCTAAATATTAGGCAAAAAAAATGGCGCTTTAAAAGCACCATTTTTATTGGTTTATGCATTAAGCATTAACGGCATTAACTCGCTCTCTCAACTCTTTGCCAGGTTTAAAGTGCGGTACATGCTTGCCACCTAATTCGACTTTATCTCCTGTTTTAGGATTACGTCCAATACGTGGAGCTCGATAATGTAATGAGAAACTACCAAAACCTCTGACTTCAATACGCTCACCTTTAGCAAGTGAGTCAGTCATTAATTGAAGTGTTTCTTTTACGCTATCTTCGACCTCTTTAATCGACAATTGAAAGTGCTTGCTGGTTAGTCTTTCAATTAAATCAGACTTAGTCATAGTTTACCTCATTTAAAAATATTGAATGCAGTAAGCAGACTCCAGATTAATTAGGAAGGATATTTAACCATCCTTCCCTATTAATTATTTGCCTTTAGCTGCGTTAAATGCGTCAAGCATTGCATTACCCATGCTTGCTTCATCTTGTTCTTTCAAGCTATCGATTGCTTCTTTCTCATCAGCTTCATCTTTCGCTTTGATAGAAAGGCTAATTACGCGGTTCTTACGATCAACACCAACGAATTTAGCTTCAACAGAATCACCAGCTTTAAGTACAGTAGATGCATCTTCGATACGGTCACGTGAAATATCAGCAACACGGATGTAACCTTCAACGCTATCAGCAAGAGTTACAACAGCACCTTTTGCATCAGATTCTGCGATAGTACCTACAACAATAGACCCTTTCTTGTTTTCTGCTAGGTAATTATTGAATGGGTCAGCAGCAATTTGCTTGATACCTAGAGAGATACGTTCGCGCTCTGGGTCAACTTGTAGTACAACAGCTTCGATTTCGTCGCCTTTTTTGTACTCTTGAACTGCTTTCTCGCCTTCAACATCCCAGCTGATATCAGAAAGATGTACTAGACCATCGATGTTACCGTCAAGACCGATGAAGATACCGAAGTCAGTAATAGACTTGATTTTACCAGAAACTTTCTGGCCTTTATCGTGTGTTGAAGAGAACTCTTCCCATGGGTTAGCTTTACATTGCTTAAGACCTAGAGAGATACGACGACGTTCTTCATCGATGTCTAGAACCATAACTTCAGCCATGTCACCTAAGTTAACAACTTTAGATGGGTGGATGTTTTTGTTAGTCCAATCCATTTCAGAAACGTGAACAAGACCTTCAACGCCTTCTTCAATTTCTACGAAACAACCGTAATCAGTTAAGTTAGTTACTTTACCAGTTAAACGAGTTGATTCAGGGTAACGCTTAGCGATAGCTACCCATGGATCTTCACCAAGTTGCTTAAGACCTAGAGAAACACGAGTGCGTTCACGATCATACTTAAGAACTTTAACGTTGATTTCATCACCAACATTTACGATTTCACTTGGGTGCTTAACGCGTTTCCAAGCCATATCTGTAATATGTAATAGACCGTCAACACCACCTAGATCTACGAATGCACCGTAGTCAGTTAGGTTCTTAACGATACCTTTAACGTCTTGACCTTCTTGAAGATTCTCAAGTAGCTCTTCACGTTCAGCACTGTTTTCAGTTTCGATAACAGCACGACGAGATACAACAACGTTGTTACGTTTTTGATCAAGTTTGATCACTTTGAATTCAATATCTTTGTTTTCAAGGTGAGCAGTGTCACGTACAGGACGTACGTCAACTAATGAACCAGGTAAGAATGCACGAATACCGTTTAATTCAACAGTGAAACCACCTTTAACTTTACCGTTGATAACACCGATAACAGTTTCTTGGTCTTCGTATGCTTTCTCAAGCTGGATCCAAGCTTCGTGACGTTTAGCTTTTTCGCGAGAAAGTTTAGTTTCACCGAAACCGTCTTCTACAGCGTCTAACGCTACGTCTACAACATCACCAACAACAACTTCGATTTCGCCAGAAGCGTTCTTAAATTCAGCAACATCAATAGCAGCTTCAGATTTAAGACCAGCATCAACGAATACTAGATTGTTACGGATTCCAACAATTGTACCTTTAACAATTGTACCCGGGCGAGTTTCTACCTGTTGAAGAGATTCTTCAAATAGTTCAGCAAAAGATTCCATCATCTATTTATTCACACTTATTTTATACAACCCATCACAATCCATTCGCGAGGGAGGCAAGAAAAATTATCATTTCATCCATAAAATGATATATAAAAAGCAGTAAATTATTTCACTGCTAAATTGAGTTTAAGCTTTACTAGATCAAGAACTTGATTTACAACTTCATTAATAGTTAACGAAGTTGAATCTATCTCAATAGCGTCACTTGCAGGCCTTAGAGGCGCAACAGCGCGATTCCTATCTCGAAAATCACGATCTTTGATTTCGCTTAAAATTTGCGCGATCCTAACATCAAAACCTTTATTTTGCAACTGATTAAATCTGCGCTGGGCGCGTTCTTCAGCACTTGCATCTAAAAATACTTTAACTGGAGCATCGGGGAAAACTACTGTGCCCATGTCGCGGCCATCTGCAATTAAACCAGGTGCTTGGTAGAATGCTTTTTGACGTTCTAGCAATGCATCCCTAACGACTTGAATAGAAGCCACTTTAGAAGCGGCTTCTGCAACCACTTCTGTGCGCAGTTTATCACCTACGTTTTCTCCGTCTAAAATGGTGTCAACGCCCACACCATTTGAGACAAATTCAACATTCAGATTAAGTGCTAAAGTTGTCAGCGCATTATTATCATCTAGTGGCGTATTTTTTTGTAATGCAGCAAAAGCTAAAATTCGGTATAGCGCACCACTATCTAGTAAATTCCAGCCTAGTTTACCTGCTAATATATGGCACACAGTGCCTTTGCCTGAACCACTTGGGCCATCAATTGTAATAATATTCATTTAGTTATCTAATCCTCTAAGCTTCAATTCTTTAATCGATCTCATCCATAAAGTCTTCGAGATCTTGTTCCTCTTCAAATGCTTTTTGTAACTCTTTTTCTTCCATCAACAGATTTATATCTTCACTATTTTGATAAAACTTAAATGCTTCATACTGAATATAAGCTTCTTTTACAAAAATGTAGGGGTCAAGCGACTGATCTAGTAGCTTCTCTTGTCCTAATACACTTTCTCGTTTGTCTAACCCGTCTAAGCCCCATAAGGCACCACTTTGCCAGAATGTTAAATAACTCATGGGAAAATATAGACCATCAACAAAGCTGCCGACTATTTTTCTAACACTACGCGGGCCAATCACAGGCATCATTACATAGGGCCCATGCGGAACATACCAGCGACCTAATACATTACTGAACGTTTCACGGCGACGCGGTACCCCCCCCATCTCAGCTACATCAATAAACCCCAACAAGCCAAAGGTTGAGTTAAAAGTAAAGCGTAACAGCGCATCAGCCGCATGTTTAACTTCTAACTGGATAAGATTATTCACGATGGTTGATGGCTCATCAAGATTTAATACGAAGTTATTAATCGCTTTTCGACCACCATCGGGAACCCAGTCAACATAAGCTTCGGTGGTTGGTTTATATATATAGGCATCTAAAAAAAGATAATTAAAATCCCAAATAACACGGTTGATAGGCTCGATGGGATCGCTCATGTGAGTTTGATACTCATAATCACCATTAACGGTTTGTGCAATGGCTGTTATTGGCATCTGCAATATAGAAGCCAATAACAGTAGAACTCCCTTCCTCATTAAAACTCCTTTATTGTGAACTAAAGTTGCTCTGAAATAATTATACTTATAGGTGTGGTTTGACCTGCTTTAACTATTTCACTTGCACCTTGCCAGTCACCGACTTTATTCATCACATCACCCGTTTTTGAAATACGTGCTTTGAGAATAAACTCGCTTTGGTCACTCAACTTCAGCCCCTGCATCATCGCATTAGCATCAGAAATTTGTGTAGAGAATGGCAATTTAGTAAGCGCTAACTTAACAGCTGCAATTGGCATTTTTGGGCCAGAGACAGCTTGTGCGTAAACGATAATAAAACCTGATTTCGGTACAATAACGTCCGCTGAAACAGATATATTTACAGTGTAGATAGGTGCACCATTTTCATCTACATTAGCTGTTTTTTTTGCTACTTCTGTAGTCGCAGATTCATTAACTTCTACCTGCTGCCCTTGAATCTGTTTTTTAGCGTAATTAATACTGCCACGCAACATCTGTGCTTGCTCTGACTCTGCGTCAACCAGCGTTAACATTTTCTGCCAACGTTGAATCGCAGCAGTGAAATCTTGACGTTCTAATGCCATAAAGGCATACATTGACCAAGCTTCAAGTTCATTCGGTTCATCAATAAGTAAACTTTCTAGCATCGCTTCAGCTTGTATTTGAGAGTATTCATCACCACGTTGCATCTTTAACTGCGCAAATACAAGGCGTATATCAACAGAGCTTGGCTCAAGCTGATAAGCCTTTTTGATAGCATCTAATGCTAAATCAGCATCTTTAAATACCATGCCTAAACGGCTATATAAAAGCCAGCCATCGGCATCATTTGGCTGTTTAGAAAGCTGTGTGCGTAAACCAAGCATAATATCGCGTAACTCTTGCTCGGTTGGACTACTGTCACGATCATTAAATAGCTTATCCTGCAGTGCAGGATAACGTTGCAATGTCTCTTCCCATTTAGTTAGCTCTTGGTAAGCACCAACATTCCAGTAGAAAGTAACTGAACCGAAAATTAACAGCGCAAGACCAGGCAGCCATAACAGTTTGCTTTTATTATCCGTAGAGGCAAGTTTTTGATCGTTAATATCATCTAATAGGTTATGTTGTAACTCAGAAACGATTTTATCTTTATCAATTAACAAGCCTTGATCTTCATCGGACTCAAGTTCAGCAATACGCACATCATAAAGCGCACGATTTAACTCGTTACGTTTGTCTGTGCTGTTTTGCTTACGCTTAATATTAACTACAAATGGTATTACAAAGACTGCAGATGCAATAATAAGTAACAAAATGGCACCTAGCCAAAATTGTACAATCACTGTTTATCTCCCTGTTTTAGTATTTTTTTGAGACGTTTCTCTTCTTCAACATCTAACTCATCATCGCTTTTATTTTTTGCTTTAGCTTGTTTATATAACACCAAAAAACCAAATAGAATAAAGAGTAATGGTCCTAACCATAGAAAAATTGTTGCCGGTGTAATCGGCGGATCATAACGGACAAAATTTCCAAAACGAGCAACCATATAATCAACAACTTGCTCTTCTGTTTTACCTTCTTTAACTAACTCATAAGTTTTATTACGTAGATCTTTTGCAAGCTCGGCGTTTGAGTCTGAAATATTTTGATTTTGACATTTAGGGCAACGTAAAACCTTAGTTAAATCATGAAACGTTTGCTCCTGCTCAATGCTATCAAACTCAAAAGCATCAATAGCAGCTGCACTATAGGTATTAGGGCTAAAAGCCATAATCGATAAGAATAACGTTAAAATTAGCTTTTTCATTTTATTGCATGCCCTCAAAGAGTGCTTTTAACTCTTCGTTCCAATTACGCGCATTTAAGTCACCAACATGACGATATTGGATAATACCTTTGCTGTCGATAAAGTAAGTTTCTGGCGCACCGTATACACCAAGGTCCATACCTAACATACCATCTTTATCAAACAGACTAATTTGGTAAGGATCTTTAAGGTCAGTTAACCAGCGAATTGCTTTTTTGCGATCATCTTTATAGTTCATACCTACGATATAAAGCCCTTCACCAGCAAGCTGGTTTAGGAATTTATGCTCTGCATAACAGGTAGGACACCAGGTAGCCCACACATTAAGCAACATTTTTTTGCCTTTAAAAATGGAGGCATCATGTTGCTTATTTTCATCATAAATATCTTGAAGGGTAAACTCAGGAACAGGCTGGCCTATTAGCGCGGAGTCTAATTTTCGTGGGTCGCTGTATAAACCTTTAAAAAGGAAAATACAGACCACTGCAAAAATAATCAAGGGAACTGATAGGGTTATTACCTTTCGAGTATTAGCCATTTTATGACTCCTCATCAGCTGATTTTTTTACACGATAACGTCGGTCTAACATCATTAATATACCCGCAAAGCCCATCATTAAAGGACCAAACCAGATCCAACGAATAAAGGGTTTATAATAAATACGTACAGCCCAAGCACCATCAGGTAGCATTTCACCCATAGCGATATAAAGATCACGTGTTACACCAGCATCAATAGCAGCTTCAGTCATCGGCATGCGTTGCACAGTATAAATGCGTTTTTCCGGTTTCATGGTTGCGACAAAGTCACCATCATTTTTTACCGTAAATACGCCAACACTACCAGTGTAATTTTTACCCTGTAACTCATCAACCGAATCAAAATGGAAATCGTAATGCTCAAAAGCAATACTATCGCCTACCGCTAATTTCACATCACGTTCAATATCATAATTTTGAACCATAGTGATGCCAATAATCATCACAGCAAAACCTGCATGACCAATGCTCATTGCCCAATGGCTATAACCTAATTTACGCAAACCAGTAATAAGTGGGAAGCGATGCGTTGAACGTAGATACAGCTCATAACAAGTCGCACTTAAGATCCAAAAGCCTAAAAACCCCCCCATTAATGCAAGCCAAGTAAAATGTGAAGCAAAGCTAAACAAGAAAATAAGGGTGGTTGCTATCGTAATAAGTAATGAATGTAATAACGGTTTAAATAACTCATTAATATTTTGGCGCTTCCAGCGTACCAAGGGTGCAACACCTAAAAACAGTGCAAAAGGCACAATCAAAATACTAAACATACTGTTAAAGAAGGGTTCACCAATTGAAATACTACCTAAACCAATCTCTTTATGAACAAGTGGTAACAATGTACCTAATAACACCACTAACAAAGCTGCAATTAATAAAATATTATTAGTCAGTAACATGGTTTCACGAGAAAATAGTTTATAACGACCACGACTTTTTACTTTCGATGCTTGTACTGCGTAAAGTAATAACGAGCCACCAATCACTAAAATTAGGAACGCTAAAATAAATAGACCACGCGCAGGATCACTGGCAAAGGCATGCACTGAAACTAAAATACCTGAACGTACCAAGAAGGTACCTAATAAGCTTAATGAAAATGCGCTAATAGCAAGCAGTACAGTCCATGATTTAAACACGCCACGTTTTTCACTCACAGCTAATGAGTGAATTAGTGCAGTACCAGCAATCCACGGCATAAATGAAGCATTTTCAACAGGATCCCAGAACCACCAACCGCCCCAGCCTAATTCATAATACGCCCACCAGCTACCTAGTGCGATACCTACCGTTAAGAATACCCAAGCAGCCATTGTCCAAGGGCGTGACCATTTTGCCCAAGCACTATCTAAACGACCTTCCATTAACGCAGCAATTGCAAAGGCAAATGCCACAGAAAAACCAACGTAGCCCATGTATAACATTGGTGGATGTAAAATTAGGCCAATGTCCTGCAACAAAGGATTGAGATCTCGACCATCAACAGGGAAATAAGGTAACGTTCGTAAAAACGGATTTGAGGTTAGTAATACAAATAGATAAAAACCTAACGACAATAAACCTAATACAGCAAGTACACGCGCAATTGATTCAACGGGTAAGCGTTTACTCATTACTGCAACAGCAGTGCTCCACATTGAAAGCATGAATACCCATAATAGCAACGAACCTTCATGTGCCCCCCACACCGCGGATAAACGATAATACCAAGGCAATTGCGAATTAGAGTTGGTAGCGATATAGGTAACAGTAAAGTCATTTACTAAAAATAGATAACTTAGAATAACAAACGAAAGCGCTACAAAAACAAACTGCAAAATGGTTAAGGTTTTAGCTGACTCGATAGCACTTTGCTGGCGAGCATAAATACCGTATAAAGGATATACAGTTTGTAACAATGACAAGATACACGCAATGATCAGTGTAAATTGTCCAATTTCAGCAAGCATTAATCTAACCCTCTACTTTTTATCAGTTTTTAAATGATCCATGCCTTCCAGTGCTTCCGCAACTTCAGGTGGCATATATTCTTCATCATGTTTTGCAAGTACTTCGAATGCATTAATTTGTGTAGCATTTAACAGTTCGCCTTGCGCAACAATCCCCTGACCTTCACGAAATAAATCAGGTAAAATTCCATCAAAGAAAACAGTCACGATACCACCACCGTTATCAATAAGATCAAAACTTACTTTTAAGCTATCAGGGTCACGCGACACGCTGCCCGCTAATACCATGCCACCGATACGCAACCTCTGACCAACTTCAGGTTTAATACCCGTCTCATTTTTACCTTCAATAATTTCTGTTGGTGTATAAAAAAGATCGATATTTTGTTGCAGAGCAAATAACACTAAACCGACAGCAAGTGATAAACCAACAACAAGTGATGAGATAACCAATAGGCGTTTTTTACGTCTTGGGTTCATAAAGTACCTTCCATATTTTGTGCTTTTTTAATACGTTGCTCACGAGATAAACGTTGCTCAACACTTTTAAATATTTTCTTTTTTTTATTCATGCTATTAACAATTAAGAAAATTAAGACAAAAAAGGTGATGCCGTAGGATAACCATACATAAAATCCGTATCCTCCCATCGCAAAAAAATCTGCTAGTGAATCAAATGCCATGTTATTTCTCTCCTGCTAATTTTTCTGTAACCAAAACACTTACCCATGGTCTGTGACTTTCGCGCGCTAAAATCTCATTGCGAAAACGCATTAAACTAAGCGTGCCTAAAAAAGCGCCAAAACCTACAATCATAATCATCAGTGGCCATAACATAGCCGGATCCATTGAAGGTTTATCAAGTTTCATGATCGTTGCTCCCTGGTGAAGCGTATTCCACCACACTACTGAATAGTGAATAATTGGCAGATTAATAACACCAACAAGCGTTAAAATTGAAGCAGCGCGTCCCGCTAACACTTTGTCTGAAAATGCGTTATACAAAGCGATAATACCTAAGTACACAAATAACAGAATAAGTTCAGAAGTTAAACGAGCATCCCACACCCACCAAGCGCCCCACATAGGTTTTCCCCATGCAGCACCAGTGATAAGGGCAATAAAGGTAAATACAGCTCCAACTGGCGCAATAGCGGCAATGTTCATCTCGGCTAAGCGGATTTGCCAAACTAAGGCAATGAATGCTGCAATGGCCATTGTTGAATAGGCAGCCATCGCCATCATCGCAGCTGGCACATGAATGTAGATAATGCGAAAACTATCTCCCTGTTGATAATCAGCAGGCGCAAACAGTAAGCCCCAAACTAGGCCAACAACAAAAGTAACAACTGTTACCACAGCAAACCAAGGCAGTAACTTCCCTGCTAACTGATAGCTTTTTTCAGGTTTTGCATAGGGGTGTAACCATTTCCACATAATAAAAAACTCTCTGTCTAAATATAAAATTAACTTACGCTAACACGCAGTGAAGCGGCAATTGCAAAAGGAGCTAAGGTAATCGATGTTACTAACATCGCACCAAGTAGTGCTAATAACCCAAGATAAGACTGCCCATAAGCAGCTGCATCAATGGCCATTGTTGAAAATATTAAAATAGGAATACTAAGAGGCAACATAATCAAACTTAGCAATATCCCTCCTTTGCGCAGACCAACGGTCAATGCCACACCAATTGCACCTAAAAGGCTTAAAATAGGGGTGCCAATTAATAGTGTCAAAAATAGCGCAAGGTAGGTGTCAACTTCCATCGCCAAGAATACAGCTAGTAGCGGTGAAACAAACAGAATAGGCAAGCCCGTTAATAACCAGTGCGCAAAAACCTTTGCACTTACAAGCCATGCAAGTGGGTGAGGCATTAACATCAGTTGTTCAAGTGAACCATCGATAAAGTCATCTTTAAACAAACGTTCAAAAGAGAGCAGCGCAGCAAGCAGCGCAGCAACCCAAATAATACCAGGCGCTATACGCGCAAGCAGCGTTGGATCTGTACCAATACCTAACGGAAACAGTGTGACAACAATGATAAAAAACCACACTGGATTTAAAATATCACTTTGGCGACGAAACGCGCCTTTTAGCTCTTTACTGACAACTTGTAAGAAAACATTAAACATACAAATCATCCATTGGTTTTTTGAGGATTATTTTTGAAAGGTGCAGCTTATCAATTGAAAGGTCTTGATGAGTGGTTAATAAAACCGTACCACCTTTTTTTGCGTGTTGTATGAATAGGTTTTCTAAAACTTGCACACCAGATTTATCAATCGCAGTAAATGGTTCATCTAAGACCCAAAGCGGACAATCATTTAACCATAAACGTGCTAATGCGACGCGGCGTTGCTGACCTGCAGAAAGCTGTGCTGTCACAATATCTTCATAACCAGCAAGCCCCACTTTGGCAAGAACTTGCCAAAGATCAACATTACTATGACTGGGTTGTAAAGTTTGGAAAAACTGTAGATTCTCCAGTGCAGTAAGCTCAGGTTTAATGCCTGTTTTATGTCCCAAATAGAGCAAATGTTTATAAAACATTTCACGATGATGATTGATATCATTATCATGCCAATAGACTGTACCAGAATAGGGGATTGATAAACCAACAATCAATCGGAATAGACTTGTTTTACCAACACCATTAGGTCCTTCAACTTGCACTATCTGCCCTGAATTAACAGTAAAATCAAGTTCTTGAAATAATATCCTATCCTCTCGGACACAGGTTAATTTTTCACAGCGAAGCATTAATACAACCTAATAAAAAGTGATAGAAAAACGGGCATAATAAGACACAGCATCCTAACTTATATCAACTCAGAAAGATAGGTTGTTAAGGTGGCAGTGTAGCGTTATGCCAAATCCGATAAATATGCGCTCATATTACGTGTAGAAAAAATGAAAGTTAACAAGGCATTGATTGAAACAACAGGTTGTTCCAATTGTAAAATAAATAGCTAGGTGCAAATCTTATTTGTACCTAGCTAACATTTATTTTAATTAGCGTCATTGATTAATGAGTTATCGGTATTGAAATTATTTTCTATGCAAGTTAAGTAGTAGTTCAGCTTCTGCGCGAGGTAACTCACATTCAGTCATCAACTCTTCAATAGATGCGCCTAGTTCAACCATTTTAGTAGCACGTGTGTAAAGACGATTTTCAGGGGCTTGAGCAACAAGATTCTGCTGGTTTTCTTGAGTTTTCTTTATGAGGGATTCTAGTTGTTGGACTTTCTTGCCCATACCAATGTTACCGGAGTGTAGCTCTGTAAATTGTTGTTTAGATACCTCATTACTTGCAAGTAATGATTTAACTATTAACTCTAAGGCATGGTTTTTTTTAGCTTGCTTTTGAATTAATAGATAACTAATAATAAAAAAAACAAAGGCTAACACTAAGGTTAGCCAAGGTAAGTATTGTAAGTACATGGTTCACTCAATTTATAGGAGACTTAATTCATCCCATTCATCATCACTGAGTAACTTGTTTAAATCAACTAAAATTAATAGACCATCGTCACGATTAGTAACACCCTGTATAAATTGTGAACTCTCTTCTGTGCCAACGTGTGGGGCAATCTCCATCTCAGATTTTTTCAGGTATACCACTTCAGCAACACTATCAACCAAAATGCCGATCACCTGCTTTTCAGCTTCTATAATTACGATACGGCTATTATCAGTAATATCGGCAGGCATCAGACCAAAGCGAGAGCGTGTATCAATAACAGTTACAACATTACCACGTAGATTAATGATACCTAATACGTAATCAGGGGCTCCTGGTACAGCTGCTATTTCGCTATAACGCAGAATCTCCTGCACCTGCATGACATTGATTCCGTAGGTCTCATTTTCTAGTTGAAAGGTTACTCGTTGGAATACTTCATCATCTGAACCGCTTTCTGCGCTATTGCTATCTCTATTCATAATATTCTCTATCCAATTTGCTTCATTAATAAATTTATATTAGTTGTTAATTGTAATTTTTCCAGTGCTAATGGCCATGAATATTCATTCCGCGATTCAATAATTTAACTAATTCATCAGCATGGATCAGGGCGCACATTTTTTCTTTCACCATACCCGCAAGCCAAGGCCGTTTTCCTTGTTGTTCACGCCACTTGATTTGTGAATGGCTTAGCGTTTCTGTGCCTAATAACTTTTCACAGGAGAGCCCCCACTGTGTTGCACCTAGAAGAATATAATGACTGTAGTTTAACGAATTCGCCGACTCACCTGTATTTATCCACTTGGCAGTATCAACAATATTAAACAGTGATTCATTATGAGTCATCACACCCGAGAACCAAGCAGGCTTTCCAATTAATGAGTTGATTGAGTCATCTAGATGGTGAATCCCGCCTAAATCAGTAAGAGGCACTGCAAATGTTAACCCCGATAGTTCAAAAAAAAGAACTTGAAACTCATTTTCTACTTGGATGTTTTTCCAGATAGTTTCTACGCTCTGGGTTGTATTATCCTCTTGAACTGCATTCTCAATTTCTGTAAAGACTAAATCATCAGGTAATGAAGAGACTTTTACCGCAACGGTTTCAGGCATCTCCTTTTCAACAACCTGCGTAGAGGTTGTCTCATTTAACATCGAACTAAAATAGCTCGCCATCGCTTCGTCGTTATGGTTTTTCATCTAATTAGGGCTCTATTTGTAACAGGTGATTAAGTAATGTTTCGTAAGCAAAAGCACCACGGCAATTATGGGAATACAACGAGACAGGAAGGTGTTGTAAACTTGCATCTCTAAATTTGGTATCAATCGGGATGACACCGTTCCAAACATTACTCGCGTAAGTTGCTTTTAACTCACTTAGTGTATTCAATGACGCACGAGTTCGTTTATCAAACATAGTGGGGATAATACAGTAGTTAAAACCTGAATCCCGTGAATTTTGCATTATCTGCAGTGTTTTCACCATGCGTTCCAACCCCTTGGACGCTAGAAACTCTGTTTGTGTTGGCACTAAAATTCTATCACAGGCTGCTAATGCATTTACCATCATCACACCTAATACAGGAGGGCAATCGATGAGTACAACATCGTAATCATCCTCAACATACATCAACTGTTTTTTTAGAAACAATCCCATGCCCTCTTTATCACCCAAAACACGATCTAACGTAGCTAATGCCATCGATGCGGGTATAAGAGAGAGGTTATCTATCTCTGTTGGTAAAATCACTTGCTCTAACTGTGCTTTGTTGGTTGCTGGCTCTTGAAAAAGGTCATATAAACTAACGGGCAACTGGTCTGAATCATACTGCAGATAACTGGTTAATGATGCATGAGGATCGGTATCGATCAATAAGACTCGAAAGCCTCGCTCAACTAGTAAACCCGCTAATGAGATAACCGTGGTTGTTTTACCTACGCCGCCCTTCTGATTTGCTACTGTCCATACTAACAACGCTATTCCTGCCTTGTGGTAATAATTAATCGGTTATTTGGTAAAAGCACTTCATGCATCTCCTCACTATCCTCTTTTAGTAGGGTAGGAAGTGCACTATTACTATCTTCTAGTAATTTATCTTCCGATAAATTACTATTTTTCTCAACTGTTACCACTGCATATTTAGAGATCGCGATAACAACACGACGACTTTTGAGAGGATCAACACGATTATTTTCATTTACGACTGGTGAAAAACGTCCATACGCTTCGACCACCATCCTCTCCCCTGTGACTCCCTGCTCATTAAGAGCATGCAATACACTGAATGCTCGCATTCCTGAGAGCTCCCAATTAGAACGGTAGATTTCGTTCGCAACATTCTCTTGATCACTATAACCACGGATTCGAAGTAAGTTATTTATTGGTTTTAATACTTGAGATATTTTCTTTACTACACTACTTGCTGAATTTAATAGCGTATGACTTCCTCCTGCAAATAATATATCACCTCCCATCTCAACGGTTAACCAGTCTCCATTGAGGTCTAACTGAATGGTTTCATTTTCTAAATTAGATTCAAATAGATTTTCTAACGCTAACTTTACCTCACTAAGTTCCCATCCCGCCTTTAAAGTGTCTACATCAGATAACTCATCATTAGCTTGGTTTATTAACCCTTCAGATAACATTGCAGGGCCAGAGTCCTCAACTATATCATTACTATTTTCAGTTAATATCCCTTCTCTATCTGACGTAAATACAGCCTGATTAAGTAATTTACTCGCATTTTGGATACTTAGCATTACTTCTTTGTATTGTTCTTTATCGTTAACAGAAACTGCATATAACACAACAAAAACAGCAAACATTAGGGTCATGAAATCGGCAAAGGAGACTGTCCATCGATGTAGATCATTACCCTTATGCATCTGCATTCGAGTACGAGGGCGAACACGCATTAGTACGAAGCTCTATCAATATATCCGTTTAAGCGACGCTCTAATAACAAACCGTTATCACCATGCGCAATCGCTAATAAACCGATAAGAGTCATCTCTTTGTAGAGGGCAACAAACTGGTAACGCAAACGAATTTTATTAGCGATAGGAAGGTAAATAAAGTTAGCAAAGCCAACACCATAAATAGTGGCAACAAAAGCTATTGCGATACCAGCACCCAACTTTTCAGGCTGATCTAAATAACTCATCGCTTGAATCAAGCCTAGCACAGCACCAATAATACCAATAGTTGGACTATAACCCCCCATTGATTCATAGAGTTGAGCACTACGCTCTTGATGTTCACTATCTAGGTCGATGTCCTGTTGTAAAATATCCTGCAGGACAATTTTATCGCATCCATCAATAAGCATTGATAATCCCTTTTTAGTAAAGGGGTCAAGTGACTTATCCTCTTCATTCTCTTTTTCTAAACTGAGCAAACCGTGCTGTCGCGATCTGTTTGACCATTTCTGAATTTTTTTTGACTGCTGTTGTAGAGAAAATGTTGGTGAAGTAAATATTTGTGGCAGTAAACTTAATGCATGTTTTAACTGTTTACTGGAAGTTTGCACTAAAATGGCACCCAAGGTGCCACCAAATACAATTAAAAATGCTGGTAAATCAAATAACCCCGCTATCGATGAGCCATGGTAACTTTGCGCAAATAAGATGCAACTAATAATAAGAACAAAGCCAAATATTCCAAGTTTATTCATGCTTTAGTTCAACTAAAATTCGCTTGGAAACTTGGTCAATAGGTAATGATTCAGTTGCAATACCCGCTTTAGTTACAGCTTGAGGCATACCATAAACAACACAGCTTGCCTCATCTTGGGCCCATATTTCAGCGCCTTGCTCTTTTAACATGCGCGCACCATCGCGACCATCAGCCCCCATTCCAGTTAACACAACAGCAAGAACTTTTTTACCATATAACTTAGAGAGTGATGCAAAAGTAATATCAACACTTGGTTTGTAGTTTAGTTTCTCGCTACCTTCATGGATACGTATTTTCCCATGACCAGCACGACCATCTAGCAGCATCTGCTTTCCACCAGGAGCTAAATAAGCACAACCAGGTTGTAAAACATCACCATCACTTGCTTCTTTAACATTGATTTGGCAAAGACCATTTAAGCGCTCTGCAAACGCTTTGGTAAAAGTACCCGGCATATGTTGGATCAATAAAATCGGTAACTTAAAGTTACGCGGAAGTGCGGACAATACTGTTTGTAGTGCAACAGGCCCTCCGGTAGAAGTACCAATTGCTAATACATCATAAGCCTTGCCTGAGGCTTTAAATCTTTTATTTGCAACAGGTGCAACCGAGGCGAGTTTAGTCTGGGTTCTAACAGGTGTGCTAGGTGCCACTCTAGCTTTAGGCGCTAGGTTATTTTCATTCAATTTTTGCAAAGCAGATAAACCAGGCTTTGCTACCGAAGCCACTTTCATAGATGCTTGCTTAGGAGTTACCCGAGAAACACGGCGTGAAGCAATAGCTTGGATACGCTGCTGCAATAATTTAATTGCCTCATCTTTATCCCGCGCTATATCTTCAAACTTCTTAGGTAGGAAGTCAGTCGCGCCAGCCTCTAGTGCGTCTAAAGTTGCGCTAGCCCCTTGATGAGTTAACGAAGAAAACATCAAAATCGGGAGTGGGTTAACAGCCATTATTTTCTTTACAGCAGTGATGCCATCCATAACCGGCATCTCGATATCCATTGTCACGACATCAGGTTTGACCTTTGCCACCATATCGATCGCTTCTTGGCCATTATTTGCCGTTGCAATAACTTCTAGTGCAGGCGACTTGTTGATAATTTCACTGACTCGACGACGGAAAAAACTTGAATCATCAACTACTAATACTTTTATCGCCATATTATTCCCTATTTTTTATGCGTAATTCTTCAATAAACTAGGTAGATCCAGAATCAATGCAATACCACCGTCACTGGTAATGGTTGCTCCGGCCATACCAGGAGTTCCAGAAAGCAGTTTATCAAGCGCTTTAATAACAACTTCTTCCTGTCCTAATAATGCGTCTACAACAAAAGCTATCTGTTGCACGCCTAGCTGAACAATAACAACATGTCCCACGCCTTTACCTTTCTCGACAGGCGGTTTGTTTGGTGCTAACCAATCGCTTAAGTAAAATAACGGAATTGCTCTATCACGAATAACGATGGTTAATTGATTATTTACAAGGTTTGTTTTACTTAAGTCAAGATGGAAAATTTCATTTACATTAGTGAGTGGTAATGCAAATGTTTGATCAGAAACGACAATCATTAATGTTGGTAGAATTGCTAGAGTTAATGGCACTTTTATCTCTAAGCGAGTGCCTTTACCTAACTGAGAATCAATCGAAATTGTACCATTTAACTTGGTGATCCCCGTTTTCACCACGTCCATACCAACGCCACGGCCTGATATATCTGAAATTTCAACTTTGGTTGAAAATCCTGGGGCAAATATAAGGGAGTATGCATCTTTGTCCGACATGCGGTCTGCACCATCTTGATCTAAGATACCTTTATCCATGGCAATACTTTTAAGTTTCTCTGCATCCATACCTGCGCCATCATCTTCGATTACAAGCAGGATATGATCTCCCTCTTGAGAAGCTGAAAGTAAAACACGCCCCTCTTTATCTTTTCCTGATTGCATGCGAATATTTGGCATTTCAATACCGTGATCAACCGAGTTTCTCACTAAATGCACAAGTGGATCAGCTAATGCTTCAACTAAATTTTTATCTAAATCTGTTTCTTCACCAACTAGTTCAAGACGAATATCTTTGCCTAGTGTTCGAGCTAAATCTCGGACCACGCGAGGAAACTTACCAAATACTTTCTTGATAGGTTGCATGCGTGTTTTCATCACCGAGCCTTGTAGGTCCCCGGTTACAATATCAAGGTTAGCAACAGCACGAGAGATCTCTTCATCTTCAGAGGTTGTCTCTAAGCTAACAAGTCGATTTCGTACTAACACTAATTCTCCTACCATATTCATGATCTCATCAAGAATGGCAGTATCAACACGTACTGTAGGTTCAGCTTTTGCAACAGGCGCTTTAGGAGCTGCTTTAGCCTTAGCTGGAGTCTTACTCGCGGCAACAGGAGCTGCTGGTTTCGGTGTTTCAATAGGTTTTTCAACAGCTGGTTTTTGAGGTGCTGGAGCAACAACCACTGGCTCTTGAACCACCGGCGGTGTTATTTTTTCTGTTTGTACACTTTTCCCTGAACCATGTAACTCATCTAACAACGACTCAAATTCATCATCAGTAATCTCATCGCTATCGTTCTCAGCAATAGAAGAGGTTTCACTTTCAGGTACCTCACCATGTGCGCCTTTGCCATGCAATTCATCAAGCAATGATTCAAACTCATCATCATTAATTTCATCAATTGATGTAGAGGGACTTTCTTCATTAGGAGTCGTGTGGTTACCTGCACCATGCAACTCATCTAATAAAGATTCAAACTCATCTTCACTGATCTCTGCGTTTTCAGCTTCAGCAGGTTTTGCTTCAATGGTTGATCCTGATTGAGCATGTAACTCATCTAATAGAGCATCAAACTCAAATTCATCAATATCGTCACTTGCTTCTTCAACAACTGGCTCAGGCAAAACTTCAGGCTCAGGGGCTACTTCAACAACCTCGTCGACAGCTTCATCTGCAGACTCAGGTTTACTAAGACGATGCAACTCTGCGACTATATTTGCCGGGGCAGCATTCGCTTCGGTGCCATTTTGCACGGCATCAAACTGTTCATTAATGACATCTAACGCAGCCAAAATGGTGTCCATTAAGGGTGCGCTTACACTTCGATGGTTTTGGCGTAAGCAATCAAATACATTTTCTGCACCATGACATGTCTCAACCAGTTCCGTTAGCGATAAAAAACCCGCACCACCTTTTACTGTATGAAATCCACGAAAAATGGCATTGAGCAATTCGGTATCATGTGGATTATTCTCCAATTCAACCAGCTGTTCCGATAACAGCTCTAAAATTTCTCCTGCTTCAACTAAAAAGTCCTGCAGAATCTCTTCATCTACTTCAAATGTCATTTTCCGTTTCCTTAAAATCCTAAGCTAGAAAGTAAATCATCAACATCATCTTGACCATTAACAACATCATCACGCTCTTCTGCGTTCATAATAGGGCCTTCTGCTTCAATATCTTTCTGTGTAGTCTCATTCTCTTTATTCGCTGTAGGAGTGGTAATATCATCCACACTACAAACAGTCAAAATAATAACTAGTTTAGACTCAATCTCTTGCACTAAATCTATTACACGCCTGATCATCTGACCGGTTAAATCTTGAAAGTCCTGTGCCATTAAAATCTCAGTTAATGAACTACGTAGGTTTGATGCACTTTCTGAGGAGTTACCAATCAAACTATCAACTTGATGACATAAAGTTTTAAAATCGCTAAGTGCAAGGTCCCTTTTCATTAAGGCTTGCCAATTAGGTTTTACCGCATCAAGTTCATCAATCAATTTATCGGCAATGGGCAGGCAGTTATCCACAGCGTCCATGGTTTTATTGGCAGCCTTATCAGTCATTTCGATAACATAATTTAGCCGGTCTTGTGCGTCGGGAAGTTCATGTCCCGCCATGTCAATTAAACGCGTATCATTTTGGAAGCTGAGTAGTGAATCATGTAGTTCGCGCGTTAATTCACCAACTTTGCCAAAAACTTTACCGTCTGTTGCTAGTGAGTCATTTGTACTTAAAATGATCTCGTTTGCTTCACTGATCTCTTCAGCTTCCAAGTGAGCAACTAGCGCTTTTGCTTGGGATAGCGAGAGTAGTGGCACTATTTCATCGGCCATACTGTTCCCCTTTTTAACCTAAGCGCTCAAATACTTTATCTAGCTTCTCTTTTAATGTACCCGCAGTGAAAGGTTTAACGATATAACCATTAACACCGGCTTGCGCAGCTTCAATGATCTGCTCTCGTTTTGCTTCTGCAGTTACCATTAATACAGGCAGATGCTTCAATTTAGGGTCTTTTCTGATCTCTTTTAATAGATCAATCCCTTGCATGATTGGCATATTCCAATCCGTCACAACGAATTCAAAATCCCCCTCTTTTAGCATTGGTAAAGCAGTATTACCATCATCGGCCTCGAAGGTATTTGTGAAACCAAGATCTCTTAATAAGTTCTTGATTATTCTTCTCATTGTTGAAAAGTCATCAACAATTAACACTTTCATATTTCTATCCAAAACATTCCCCTGACTAAAAACTTAACTTTGTTTTTATTTACTTAGAATAAATATAAGTAAATATTTAAAAAAGGCACAATTAAAACCTATAATTTTTTGGCTTGTTGATCCAAGTGTGACTTATCTCTTAACAAATGGCCTAGATTGTGTAATATCTAAGCGACTTGCGCCTTAGCCTTTAAACGATGTAGTGCCTGTGAGTGAATTTGACTCACTCTAGACTCACTGACATCTAATATTAAACCTATCTCTTTTAGATTTAATTCTTCATCATAATAGAGCGATAGCACTAATGCTTCTCGCTCTGGTAACTCTTTTATCATTGCAACAAGTTTGCTCGCAAATTGACCTTCACTGACTTCACTAAAAGTCATATCATGACCAGCAGACTCATTACTCAACCCCTCTTCAGATCCAGCTAGATCTTCATAAGCAACTAATTTTGCACAGTTAACATCACGCAACATATGTTGATACTCGGGTAATGTTAGTGATAACTGTTTAGCAACTTCTGCTTCTTTGGCATCCCGACCTGTGCGCTTTTCTACTTCTGAAATAGCAGTGGCAATACTACGGCTATTTTTATGTACAGAACGAGGCACCCAATCACCTCGACGCATCTCATCAAGCATTGCACCACGGATACGAATACCTGCGAAGGTCTCAAAACTAGCACCTTTAGTTGCATCGAAGTTCCGTGTAGCTTCCAATAATCCTATCATGCCTGATTGAACAAGGTCATCTACCAGCACACTTGCTGGTAACCGCGCAATTAAATGATAGGCTATTTTTTGAACTAATTCCGTATGACGCGCAATTAACTCTGAAGTATCGTTGTGATAGCCCGTTGCTTTTATCACCTATAGCTGCTCATCTACATTATTTAGTAATAACTTTTCAATAAAAAATTCTATATGCCCGCCAGGTTGATGTGGAATAGGCCAATCGCAGGACCTATTAGCTAATGCTTTAAACGCCAATGAAGCAGGTGTTTTAGGAAAGGCTTGTACGACAACTTTCTGCTTACGTACCGCTTGACGCACATTGCCATCAAATGGAATACATGCAACAAGCTCTAATGAAGCATCTAAAAATCGGTCCGTAACTCGTGTTAGCTTAGTAAACAGATCTTGGCCTTCACGTAAGCTACGCACCATATTGGCAACAATTTTAAATTTATATACACCGTTTTGTTTACTCAAAATCTTGATCAATGCATACGCATCGGTAATAGATGTTGGTTCATCACATACCACCATTAATACATCTTGTGCAGCCTGTGCAAAGCTAACCACCATATTCGATATACCAGCGGCTGTATCAATAAGTAACATATCAATGGGTGTTTGTAGTGAACTAAATGCTTGAATAAGGCCCGCATGCTCAACATCGGTCAATTCAACCATTGATTGAGTTCCCGATGTAGCTGGAATGATCATAACCCCCTCTGGGCCCTCTACAATCACCTCGTCTAAGGTGCATTCACCTGACAATACATGAGAAAGGTTTTTAGTAACGCGTATGCCTAATAGAACATCTACATTGGCTAGCCCTAAATCGGCGTCTAATACCAATACACGCTTACCACGTTGGGCAAGGGAGACGGCCATGTTCAGAGTAACATTAGTTTTACCAACGCCACCTTTACCACCAGAGATAGCAATTACCTTAACCTGGTTGTTTTTCATTCTTCTTAAACCGCTCGCTTGGTCTGAAATCATATTATACTCATCTAAATTATCTGTTATAAATTCTATTCATTTTCAAAGTTGCTAAACCATTGATGTTGTTCATGCTCAAAAATCTCGTTCATCATCTTGAGCGTTCCTGATATTAAATTATCTATCGTTGCAATCTCAATATCTTCCGGAACACGTTGTCCTGTTGTTACGTAACTAATTGGAAGCGCATTTTGCATAGTCACGCTTAATAACTCCCCCAAACCGATACTTTCATCTACTTTGGTTAGAATACAACCAGAGAGAGGGATACGCTTAAAGTGATCAATCGCTTCTTCTACGACTCGTCGTTGCGCAGTTGAAGATACAACTAAATAGCTTTGGATGTTAACGCGGCTATTACGCATCAAGGTATCAAGTTGCTCCGACAAACGGATATCTCTCTGCCCCATTCCCGCTGTATCAATAAGTACTAAGCGCTTTTCTCTAAACTGATACAAAATTTCTGAAAGCTCATCTGCATCTTTAGCAACCCTAACACTACAGCCCATAATTTTACCATAAGTGGCAAGTTGTTCATGCGCTCCGATACGGTAAGTATCTGTTGTAATTAATGCGACTTGCTCAGCACCATATTTCATCGCAAATTGTGCAGCAAGTTTTGCAATCGTTGTTGTTTTACCAACGCCTGTTGGGCCTAATAGTGCAATTGCACCGCCCTGCGATAATATCTCGTTTTTTCCAATATAGATCTTATCTTGTAATAATGCCTGTATATATTGCTGAACTTCCGTTGAAGAGGCATCTTCTGGGATATACCCCGCAAGTTGATCGGCAATATCGTCCGAAAAACCCGCTTTAGTCAACCACTTAATAACCATTGCTCTAATTGGCTCTTTGCGTTCCATCTCCTGCCACATCAAACCCGATACTTGGTGTTCAAGTAGTTTGCGTAGAGAGGCTACTTCTTCACCAATTTTTGCAATATCTTGGTTTTCATTACGAGAAGCTGTTGGCGCTGTACGGCGAATCCCTGCGTTTACTTTTACAGGCTTCTCGCTAGAGGTCCAATTTTGCTGTTCTGCTAATGTCTTCGGGGCATTATTTTTAGTAGCTTGTTCAGAAAGAGCTGAGAATGCAGGCAACTCTTCTCTTTTATTAGCGGCTACTCTTGGTGATTTTCTGGCTCTATTTTTAGCCTGCTGTGATTCAACTTTTCCAAAGAATGAATTAAGTGACTTTGCAAAGTCCTCCCCACTCTCTTTAGCACCATTACGATGATTTTTTTGTAATTTAATTGGCGTTTTACTGGGTTTGGAAGAAAGCTGAACACTGTCTTCTTTTAATGCTGTTAGTGGGTCTTCTTTTTTATTACTTGCTTCAGCTTGCTGCGCTTGATAATCAACAGCAGCAACAATTTCAATACCGCCAACCACTTTTTTATTAGACATGATTACTGCATCAGGGCCTAATACCTCTTTTACTTCCACCATTGCGGTGCGCATGTCTTTTGCAAAAAAACGTTTAATTTTCATCTATTACAACCAGTTATTGCCCAATTGAGCTAATTATTTTTATCTGTTTATCATCAGGTATTTCCTGATATGAGAGCACATGTAAGCTAGGAATTGTATGTTTCACAAATTTAGATAATGTGCCTCTTAATACACCTGATGTTAATAAAACTGCAGCTTGGCCTATTAACTCTTGCTGCTGTGAAGCCTCTATTAACGAAGTCTGTATACGTTCAGCTAAGCCAGGTTCGATGCCAGCCCCCTCGTTACCACCCGCTTGCATCGACTGATGCAATATTTGTTCCAGCTCAGTGGAAAGAGTAATAACAGGTAACTCAATTTCGTTACCTATTATCTCTTGTACTATCATACGTTTCAATGAGATACGACAGGCTGCAGTCAATACTTCAGCATCTTGGCTTCGCGGTCCATATTCCACTAAGGTCTGTACAATAGTACGAATATCACGAACAGCCACATTTTCATTTAATAAACTTTGTAACACTTTTACAACAGTACCTAACGAGAGTATTTCTGGTACTAATCCTTCCACTAATTTAGGATGTTTCTTGGCAAGTAGATCAAGCAAACTCTGTGCTTCTTCATGGCCTAATAACTGTGCTGCGTGATTCGTTAATATTTGGCTAAGATGTGTTGCAACCACCGTTGCTGTATCTACCACCGTATAACCTAATGCTTGGGCTTGCTCTCTTTGTTGCTCATCAATCCACGTCGCTTCTAAGCCAAAAGCAGGGTCGATACCAGCAACCCCCTCAATTGGGCCAAATACTTGCCCTGGATTAATTGCCATATCCTTGTCATGATAGATATCAGCACTACCACAACCAACGCCCATTAAAGAAATATTATAATTATTTGGCGAAAGATCAAGATTATCACGAATATGCACGGGTGGAATCAAGAACCCCATCTCCTGCGACAACTTCTTACGCACCCCTTTGATACGGTCTAACAGCTCTCCACCTTGGCTTTTATCAACTAACGGTATGAGCCTGTAACCAACCTCTAAACCGATGGTATCAACACTGCGTACATCATCCCAACCTAACTCTTTAGTGGCAGCAGGCTCTCCGCTTGTAGCAAGTTCCCCACCCACTTCACCATTTTCAGCAACTTCATCTTTCTTTTTAAGACGGTTAAGTTGCCAATAGGCTCCACCAGCAGCAATAGCACCTAAGGTCAAAAATGCAAAGTGTGGCATGCCCGGTACAATACCCATTATTAATAAAATAGCCGAGGTGATAATCAACGCTTTTGGGTCGTCAAACATTTGACCCAACATGCGTCCGCCCATATCCGCTTCCGTATTTTCACGTGTTACTGTAATTGCGGCTGCGATTGATAATAGGAGCGAAGGTATTTGTGCAACTAAACCATCACCAATGGTTAATATAGTATATATTTCAGCAGCTTGAGACATTGGCAAGTCATATTGAACCATACCAATAATAAAACCACCAATAATATTGATAAAGAGGATCATGATGCCTGCAATTGCATCACCCTTTACAAATTTACTTGCACCATCCATCGAACCATAAAAGTCAGCCTCCATGGTTACCTCTTCACGCCTTGAGCGAGCTTGCTCTTGATCAATTAGTCCGGCATTAAGGTCTGCATCAATTGCCATCTGCTTACCTGGCATCGCATCCAAGGTAAAACGCGCACTTACTTCTGATATACGTCCAGCACCTTTAGTAACTACCACAAAGTTAATGATCATTAATATAAGGAATACGATCAAACCAACAGCAAGGTTGCCACCAATTACGACAGAACCAAAGGCTTCAATTACATGTCCAGCAGCAGCGCCACCTTGATGGCCTTCTAAAAGAACAACACGAGTGGATGCAACGTTAAGTGCTAAACGCATTAACGTTGCTATCAATAAAACAGTAGGGAAAGCGGCGAAGTCGAGTGGCTTTTTGGTATAGATAGAAACTAATAATACAACTAATGCGAGCGCAATATTAAAAGTAAATAGCATATCTAGCAGCAAGGTTGGCATAGGTAAAACAACCATGCCTAACGCAGCTAACACCATTATTGGTGTGCCTAACCCAGCGAGTATTTTTGTTTTATTGGCTAGAAGAGAGGTAAGTAACGTATTAATATGAATGGCCTGTATTTTTATGTGTAATATCTATTATGTAGCAAGCATCAGGCCATGTACTAAATTATTCATAAGAATATGAAGTTAATCGTTATATTGGAAGCCTTTAGGAATATCTAGATCATCGGGCAATGCTTTAGGACGGCCTGATTTTCCCTTACGAAATTGGTCAAGCTGATAAATATAGGCCAGTACTTGTGCAATTGCGACAAATAATTCTTCAGGCACCTCATCACCAATTTCAGTGGTATGATAAATAGCGCGACAAAGTGGTGGCGACTGCATCACTGGAACTTCATATTCACGCCCAACTTCACGAATTTTGAGCGCCATAAAATCGACACCTTTGGCCACAATATAAGGAGCTCGCGATCCATCTTGCTCATATTTTATGGCTACAGAATAGTGTGTTGGGTTAGTAACAATTACATCTGCGTCGGGCACATCACCCATCATTTTCCGTTGTGAGGCTTCATACTGTAACTGTCGGATACGTTGTTTAACTTCTGGTTTCCCTTCAGAATTACGGTACTCATCTTTGACCTCTTGTTTGGTCATTTTTAGCTCTTCAGTGTGTTTGTATATTTGATAGGGAACATCAACCGCAACAATTAATAACATGGAACAACAAAGCAGCAGAAACATCCATGAGATCATATCTAGTGCTTCAAAGACACTACCAGGTAAAGGTGAAACTGATAGATGTAAAATCCGCTCAAAAGTAACTCCTAAAATCCACCACGCCATGCCGATCACTACCGCTACCTTTAATATAGACTTCAATAGTTCAACATAGGCTTGCATACCTAACATGCGTTTCAACCCCGCTTTTGGGCTTAATCGATTCCACTTTGGCATCATAGCTTTGGTACTAAAAAGCATGCCTCCCAGTAATGCGCTACCTAAAATTGATATTACAAATAACATCAATAATATTGTAAACATAGGCATAGCAAGCCCTTTGGATATCGATGATAAATGAATCCACATATATTCAGGCGAAAAAAGCACACTACGCTCAAAGGTAAAAGCACGCTTCATCATCACGGAAAGCTCGAAGGCCAGACGGTCACCAAAAACAATTAGAGCAAGCGATGCAGAGATAAGAACTGAGGCGGTAGCTAACTCTTTTGAGCGGGCAACCTGCCCCTTTTCCTTGGACTTTCTAATTCGCTCGGGGGTGGCTTCCTCGGAGCGTTCTGTACCATTCTCATTCTCTGCCATGATAAATCACCTTAAGGTTGCTTCTCACAGACACCATTTAACAATTCACAGATAGTGTTAATACCTCGTAACCACTGGTTTTCAAAATGGATAGGTACATTAACAAGTGTTACCCATAATACAAATAAGCCAAATACCATGCTGATAGAAAAACCGAGACTGAAAATATTTAACTGAGGGGCTGCTTTAGTCATAATGCCAAAGGATAGGTTAACTAATAACATGGCAACCATTGAAGCAATTGAGAAGGCGAGCGCCGCACTGAACATCAACGAAAACCATCCGACTAATTTTTCATAATCTGTCGCAAGTAAACCTTTCATAGATATCGGTAGGGTTTCAAAACTTCGTATTATTAACTCAATCATCAATAAGTGCCCATCAACACCTAAAAACAACAACGTGACTAACAGCACATAAAATTGACCAACAACGGGTGATGATTGTCCATTCATTGGATCCGCCATTGATGCAAAACCCAAACTGGTTTGCATCGCAATGATTTGACCTGCAACAACAAAAGTTTGCACTACAAAAATTGAAACCGTACCAATTGCAATACCGATTAAGATCTGTTGCAAAATAACAAACGCACTCGCAACAGAAAACAGTTCAATATTTAATGGGGCAGCAGGAAGAACAGGGAATACTGCAACAGTAATAGCCAAAGCATAAAACAGACGTACGCGCTGTGGTGTGGTGCGAGATCCTACCGCAACCATGACCATCAACATAGCCGCAATACGAGTAAATGACCAAATGTAAGTTGCTATCCAGTTTGCGATATCCTGTGCATAAAAATCCACAACTAACCAACAACCTGTGGAATTTGATCAATCATGGAAACAAAGAACTCCATCAACTTGCCCATGCCCCAATGCGCACCAATAGCCAAAGAGGCCAACGTCATAATTAGTCGAGGTAAAAAGCTCAATGTTTGTTCATTAATAGAGGTTGCAGCCTGAAAAATAGCAACGATTAAACCTATGCATAAACTAGGAACAATAACCGCAGAAACAAGCAATAGAACGGTCCATAATGCTTGTTGAAATATATTTACAAATACTTCCGGTTCCATTTTTCCTCCTACAACAAGCCAAAGCTGTTTGCGAGACTACCCATAATTAAGTTCCAACCATCAACTAGTACAAACAACATTAACTTGAAAGGTAGCGATACAATCATTGGAGATAACATCATCATACCCATCGCCATTAATATACTTGCGACTACCAAATCGATAATCAAAAAGGGAATAAATATCATAAAGCCTATTTGAAAAGCCGTTTTTAATTCACTGGTAACAAATGCTGGTATAAGAACCGTAATCGGCACCTCTTCTGGACTAGCAACTTGTACATCGGCTATCTCTAAAAATGTTTCTAAATCCTTTAACCGCGTCTGTGCAAGCATAAATTCCATCATCGGTTTTTTACCGTGCTCTAGCGCTTGTGCAATAGGCATCTCTTCATTGAGATAGGGTTGTAGTGCCACTTCATTAATTTTATCAAACACCGGGGTCATAATAAAAAAAGTCAAAAACAGTGCAATACCATTGATCACCTGATTGGAAGGAGTCTGTTGCAAACCTAATGCTTGTCTTAAAATTGACATCACGACCACAATACGGGTAAATGAAGTCATTAAAATAAGCATAGCAGGTAAGAAACTCAGCGCCGTCATAAACGCTAGTACTTGCAACGTTACGCTATACTCTTGATCCCCGCCTGCATTAGTTGTTACTGTCACAGCCGACAACGCACCAGGTTCAGCAAGCAGAGAAGGAGATACAAAAACAAGCAGGCTTGCTAACAGAAAAAGCAGTCTATTCATGGCGTTTAGTACTTATTTTAGAAAGCAATGAAGCAAATGTAGGGGCTTGATTCTCTGTAGGGGTATCCGTTGTCAGCTCATCATCGGGAATGACAAGTGTGTCTAATAAATTAATATTTTGCTCGGTTACAGCCAGTAAGTATCGCTTTTCTCCGACCTCTACTATCTGTACTCGTCCTTTATTCGTTAATGGTTGTGTTGCAATAACTTTAATAAGTGTTTTTCCTCGCCCATTATGTATTAAATTACTTTTTTTCATTAAAAAAGCGAAAATAAAAATACAAGCGATAACTAACAAAAGAGAGGCAATCATGCTTCCAACAGCTAAATCAGGCGGTGACTTAAATGCCTCTTCTGCCCAACTAAATGTGGGTAAGAACAACACTATCACAAACACAATATAGATCATTTTAACTTCTTAATTCGTTCGGTTTGACTAATAACATCAGTTAAACGGATACCAAACTTATCATTAACCACAACTACTTCACCATGTGCGATTAGCGTACCGTTAACTAATACATCAAGGGGCTCACCAGCGACACGATCTAATTCAACAACCGAACCTTGATTTAATTGCAACAGATTACGAATGTTAATCTTACTACGACCTACTTCCATAGAGATAGTCACTGGAATATCTAAAATACTGTCTAAGCGTGCATGCTCCTCTGCACTTAGTGGGGCTGCGGTATCTTGTAGTTCATCAAGTTCTACATTATTTACCTCACCACCCTCTGCATCACCCGACTCTTCTAATGCAGCAGCCCATTCATCGGCCATGTCTTGTTCTGTACTCATAATTCTCTTCCTATCTATTTAAACTTTTAATAACTACTTTTATATTTTGCCATCTATGGACATTTTTAAAACTTCACTTGAATTAACTAGTCAACATCTTGCAAGTTACCTAATTGAAGTTGGGTATTTTGCAATTCTGGACGCTCAATTCTTTTTGTTATTTTTAGCGCTAAGTTTTCATTGCTTTGCCCAAGTGTCGCTCTAAACGAGGGTAAGCCCTCAACAGAAACCAGCATCGTTTCGGGCAAGTCGACGGGAATGATGTCTCCCGCTTTCAAATCTATCATGTCACGAAGTGGTAGCTCTTTTTCTAATAATTTAGCGGTAAAATCAACATCTACGTCCATGATTTCATCTTCTAATGCCTGGCTCCAGCGTTGGTCAGTATCCTCTTTATCACTTTGCACACCCGCATCTAGTAATTCACGAATCGGCTCCAGCATTGAATAAGGCATCGCAATATGAAAATCACCGCCACCACCATCTAGCTCAATATGAAAAGAGTTCACTACGATCACTTCTGTTGGGCTGACAATATTTGCCATTGCCGGGTTTACTTCAGAATCTAGATATTCAAATTCAGCATCCATGACTGGCGCCCATGCATCATGATAATCTTCAAATATGATCTTTAAAAGCATTTGAATAATACGACGCTCTGTAGGGGTAAACTCTCGACCTTCAATTTTTGCATGATGACGTCCATCACCACCAAAGAAATTTTCTACTAAAATAAAGACTAAACGCGCTTCCATGGTAACTAAAGCAGTCCCTTTTAAAGGACGAAAACGCACCATGTTTAAACTGGTTGGTACAAATAACGTGTGCACATACTCGCCAAATTTAAGCATCTGAACTCCATTAATAGAGACCTCTGCAGTGTGGCGTAACATGTTAAATAAACTGATACGTAGATGACGGGCAAAACGCTCGTTAACCAGCTCAAGTGTTGGCATACGACCACGTACGATGCGGTCTTGTGATGAAAAGTCAAAATGGACATGAGATTCCCCCCCATCATCTTCACTATCAGCGACCTCCTCTTCAACATCATCAACGCCATGTAACAGCGCATCGATTTCGTCTTGGGATAATAGATCTGCCATAAAAAACCTTAGTAATTAAATAAATTAATGCTTATTGTAAAACAAAACCAGTGAATAAAACCGTATGGATAAGCTCTTTACCTTCCAGTTTTTTAGTTGCCTCATTCAGTGAAATCAATGCCTGCTCGCGTATTTGATCCTTTCCCTCTGGGCTGCGTAGTTGAGGTACTGTTGCAGCACCAAATACGCGCACCAATGCCCCCTCTAATAAAGGTATATGTTTTTTTGCAAGTGTCTCATTGTCAGTGCCACGCACCATTAATTGCACTTTTATCTGTACTAGCCGGTCACGTTTCCCATCCATCACGTTAAAAACAAAAGGTCGTGGCATCGCGACATAAGTTGCTGACAAACCACTATCTGAAGCCTGCTCTGAGCCCTCTTCTGTTTGCTCTGTTGTTTGCTCTGAAGCACTACCGCTATCATCGCCCCCCATTAATAAAAAGTAAGCAGCAGCTCCGCCACCTAATAGAAGTACCACAGCAACAATGATAATAATTAATTTTTTCTTACTACCACCTTGTGCCGCGCCCTCTTCATCCAACGACATCTCTGCGTTATCTTCATCTGCCATGTGATTTTATTCCTATTTTTCCGTTGTAAATGTATTGGTGCTGATTTTAATGCATATCAGCCACAAATCCATATCCTTTATGCATAATAATCAATTCCTTGAGCTGGAAGCGGTATTTGTGTCGTAAGCCACTCACTTTGATCTAATGAAGGCTCATCCCCTAGATCGCTACTTTGCCCAGTTTCAGAAGTCCCTTGTGGTTCATTAGAGTTTGATGAGTTTTGCTGACTTTGCTGTTCAACACTCGTCTCACCTAAATTTATACCCTGCTGGGCTAGTTGCTCACGCAATCGAGGTAAGTTTTGCTCAAGAATATCACGACTTTGCCCTACCTGGGTTTGTATCGCTACCTGTAGTTGATCTTGCTGCACCTGTAGTTTTATATGCATCGAGCCTAATTCTGCAGGATCAAGTCGAATTGTGACCTCTTGCTTCCCTTGCCCGATCATCATTAGTATTCTTTCACCAACCATTGCAGAGGCTTGCTTTGCTTGTAGGTCAAGTGGTTGTTGAAGTACATTAGATTGTAAAGCAGGCGTTAGATTACTGCTTACTGCTTGGTTAAGTAACTTATCAGTGGATGTATTGGTTGCACCTATCGCGTGAAAAATATTACCTTCCGTACTCTGATTCATCAGTGATTTATTAACTTCCGGACTAACCACGTTAAGCATTGAGTTAAACTTTTCTGAAGAAGTAACATTAGCTTTGCTGAGTAACTCCATATTTACCTCACCACTTTCGTCATTTTCTAATGCATTTTCAAACGATAACTTATCCATTTTTTGCAATGAATCTGATTTGTCTTTACCTGCTTTTTTAGGCTCTCCTAATATTGAACCTAGCTCTTGCGTTACAGTTTGTGGCTTTGTCTCTTTAACTTTGGTATCCGTTTTTTGGGCCGCTTCTATTTGAGCAAGAATAGGGCTGACAAATTTTTCTTGTGCTTGCTCACCTGATGCTTCTGTAGAGGTTTTATCAGTTTTTCCCTCAAGCTTATCTTCACCTTTAACAATAAGAGGTTTATCTTCACTCTCCTCTTTAGTCTCAACACTCTGCTCTTCAGGCTTAACGCCTTGTTCTGTGGATAATGGTAATTGTTTATCTACTAACAACGGCTCTTCTGTAGAGGCAAGTTCAATATTCTCATTACTAGATTCTATATCAGTATTAGGTAACTCTATATTCTCATTTATGTTATCCGGAGATTCATCAGCGGGTAATTCATCAGTACTATCTTCTACAAGAACTTCTTCTTCAGTAAACGTTTCAGCCTCTAACAAAAGTTCATCTAGCCCGCTCGCTTCTTCTTCTCCCGATTTTATAGGGGAGTCATTAGGAACGGTTTCAGAATCACTTTCACTTACCTCTTCTAGTACTTTCGCAAAGCGTGATGAGGCTTTATCTTCTTCAGAGTTAACATCGACACTTTCTTTGTCTGAAGCAACTTTCACCTCGCTATTTAATTCACTAGCAGGTGCTTTATTTGGTGTCGCTAATAAAATTGATTGCATCATAAATTCTCTCTTGAAGGCAGCTTTTGCCACACTTTACTGTTTTGGATGTAAATTAAATTTAAGCAAGTTATAGACCAGATTGTTTTTGAAAGTGTTGAAAAGTTGCAAACTCATCCAGTAATGCTTGTTCTTTTTTATCCGCTATTAACGCGCGTTTTTTGGCTTTCTTTTCAAGTAACATTGCCATCGCTTTACATTTCACCTGTGCTTCAACCCACATTTTTTTATGTGCGTGAACATCGTACTCAAATTTAGTCAATCCTTGTTGGTGCTTGGTGACACCTTGATCAATCTGAACAATAAACTGCTGATACTTACCTAAATCAGAAATAGACAAGCCCTGTGAGCCCTTCTCACTAAGTTGGTTGATATATTGACGGCGATATTGATGGAGGGTTTGTAGCTGTTGGCGCTGTTCAAAAAGTGCCTGCTGGGCGCGTTGGTATGCCTGCAACGCTTGATTAACTTGTTTTTCTCGCTGTTCATAAACCAGCTGCAATGCATCTCTAGGCATATTTTATTCCTTAGGAATCGTTACAAAATAACTTGCGATAAATTGTTTCCAAAAAGCCTTAAATGACTGGCTATTTTAAAAACAAAATCGCAAGTAATTTTGAAGCCGATCCTTAACTGTTCACAAACTCCTGCGTCAGTGTCGCAAGCTGTGTCAAACAATCGTTATAACTGATACTGTCTTTCATCCCTTGTTGCAAGAAGTGATCCAATTTAGGCCTTATGACAATCGCTTT
>Ga0209395_1000466_pt1 | contig 59484 bp, 49 predicted proteins | sample GOMGulsemesocosm_3_FD_184635 | JGI IMG/M metagenome (GOLD analysis project Ga0209395, IMG submission 184635) | Methane-oxidizing microbial communities from mesocosms in the Gulf of Mexico - GOM9D Gulf of Mexico (SPAdes) (version 2) | ecosystem: Environmental > Aquatic > Marine > Cold seeps...
TTAATAACGCCTGACAAAGTTCGAAATCTAATTGGTGATTATGGGTCATGATGATAAAGAAACTGCCTGCTGGCATATTTGCAATTTCGTCAACAGGATTATCACTGACGATACATTCAACATTATGTGGAGAGTTGGTGAGCATTCCTTCCGGAAATTGTTCTTCACGATTGTCTACCCATTTGACCTGACAGGGTAAGTCGGCAAGAATTGTGGTTAACGCTTTGCCTACATGCCCTGCACCAAAAAGCATTATTTGAGTTTTACAGGCCGTAAAGCTTTCAAACAAAACAGTGCAATCGCCACCACAACATTGCCCCAAGGAAGCCCCTAAAGAAAAATGTTCAATGTGCTGGTTTTTGTCCTCATCTGCTAATAATTGATGCGCTAAAGCGATAGACTTAAATTCTAAATGACCGCCACCAATGGTGTCATAAGTTGACTTAGCAGTAACCACCATTTTGGTACCCGAATTTCTCGGCGCAGAGCCATGTACACCAATGATAGTAAGCAGCACAAAAGCTTCTCCTTTCATCTTTAATAAATTTAAGGCTTCAGACCAACTTTGACGGTTATGCATTATCAATAATCCCTTGTTGAGTGGTAATCAATTGAACGGCATTTAAAACTCGCTCCGGTGTAGCAGGTGTATCAAGAGACGGAATAACACCCTGAACTCTGTCTTTAACATCTACGGTATTAGCAATAGCTGCCCGTAGTGCTGACCATACCGAAATGGCCAACATTAATGGTGGCTCGCCAACAGCTTTTGAATGATAAATCGTTGCTTCTCGATTTGGAGAGTCTTTTAATAATTCAACGTTAAAGACTTTAGGTGCATCACTAATCGCTGGAATTTTATACGTTGCAGGGCCCGTAGTTAATAAACGTCCCTTGTCATTCCAATGTAATTCTTCTGCAGTTAACCAACCGACACCTTGAATATAGCCACCTTCAATTTGTCCAATATCTATAGCTGGATTTAAAGAATCACCGACATCATGCAAAATATCGGTTTGCAATAATTTGTATTCTCCGGTTAGCGTATCGATTAATACTTCGGATACCGAGGCGCCCATAGCAAAATAGAAAAAAGGTCTTCCCGTTGCATTTGCTCTATCGTAATGAATTTTAGGCGTGCGGTAAAAGCCTGTTGAAGATAAAGAAACACGTGAAAAATAGGCTTTTTGAACTAACTCTTCAAAACTAATTTTGTCTTTACCTGCTTCAATAATATCGTCACTAAAAGTGATTTCATCACTATCGACACTAAAATGCTCGACCGCAAAATCAATTAACCTTTGTTTGATTGTTTGTGCGGCATTTTGAGCGGCTTTACCATTTAGATCTGTCCCTGAAGAGGCGGCAGTAGGTGAGGCATTAGGTACTTTGTCAGTTCGGGTTGCTGAGACTTTTACGTTATCAACATCAATACCAAAAACCTGCGCAACAATTTGTGCGATTTTAGTGTGTAATCCTTGGCCCATTTCTGTGCCGCCATGAGTTACATCAACACTGCCATCGGTATATATATTGATCAAAGCGCCCGCTTGATTAAGATGCTGTGCAGTAAATGAGATACCAAATTTAACCGGTGTAAGAGATATCCCCTTTTTAAGAAATTTATTACTGCCATTAAAATTAGCTATTTCTTGCAGACGTTCTGTATAACGAGCGCTTTCTTCAAGTATTGATATCATTTCGCTTAAATTATTATGCTCAACTTCCTGATGATACGGCGTAATGTTGCGATCATCGGTGCCATAAAGGTTTGCTTTTCGAACGGCTAATGGGTCTAGCCCTAATGAATAAGCAATATCATCCATTACGCTTTCAATGACCATCATGCCCTGTGGGCCGCCAAAACCTCGAAAAGCGGTATTAGACGCGGTATTGGTTTTACAGCGATTACCGGTAATGCTGACTTGATCTAAGTAATAAGCGTTATCGGCATGAAACATTGCTCTATCGACTATAGCGTCTGATAAATCAGGCGAGTAACCACAATTACCATTAACCGTTAAATCGATTCCTTCAATGAGCCCTTTATCGTTAAAACCCACATGATAGTGATTTTCGAAGGGATGACGCTTGCCGGTCATCATCATATCGTCGGAACGATTTAAGCGAAGTTTTACCGCTTTCTGGGTTTTATCAGCAAGCACTGCCGCTAAGCAAGCCCAACCAGCAGCTTGCGTTTCTTTACCACCAAAGCCGCCGCCCATACGTTTCATGTCGACAACAACACGGTTAAAAGGAATGCCTAAGACTTCAGCAACTAGCTTTTGTACTTCAGCCGGATGTTGGCTTGATGTATAAACGGTCATACCGCCATCTTCGGTGGGAATAACGCTAGCAACTTGGCCTTCAAGATAAAAATGTTCTTGACCACCAATTGAAATTTTACCGCTAAGCTGATGTTTAGCTTGTTCAATCGCGGTGGAGCTATCTCCCCTTTTCATACTATGAGGAGGACGCACAAAGTTTTTGGCCGCTAACGCTTCATCAATAGTTAGTACAGGTTTAGTTTGTTTATACTCAATTATCGCGAGCTCTACAGCCTGTTTTGCAAGTTCATGACTGGTTGCTGCCACAGCGAAGATAGCTTGACCATAAAACTCGACAACATCTTTGGTTAATATCGGGTCACCCGGAAAAACAGGGCCAATATCAGTATGGCCAACAATGTCATCCAGCGTAATAACCGCCATAACACCTTTTGCGGCGCGAACTGCAGATAAATCTATCGAGGTAATATTACCACTGGCAATTGTTGCCATACCAACTGCGGCGTGCAGTTGGCCTAACGATTCTAATTTATCGTCAATATATACGGCTTTACCTGTAACGTGCATTTCAGCGCTTTCATGTTTAGTCGAACGCCCTACTGCACCTTTGTTACTTTTGTTATTTGCTTGTTTTTTTGCATCGCTAAGTTTGTCTGCATCAGTTAATTTACGCATGAGTTTCTCCCTTCACTTCAAAGGTATCGGCTTCAAACGTTTCAATACGCGTCGACGCATGTATTTGCTCTAATTCATAAAAGCATTTTCTCACCAAATTTTTTGCCACCTGCATACGATATTTACTACTCGCTCTAACGTCTGATAAAGGAGAGAAGTCTGTTGATAATGCCGTCATTGCTAAACTGATATTTTGCTCAGTCGGTTCTTTGCACATTAACGCTTGTTCACAAGCAAATGCTCGTTTAGGAATTCCGGCCATACCACCATAAGCAATTTTAATGTCTGTCACTTTTTGATTTGAAAATTCAACACAGAAACATGCAAGCACAGTGGAGATATCGTCATCTAAACGTTTAGATATTTTAAATACTTTTAATTGTTTTTTACTTGTCGCTTTTGGAATTTCGATACTTTGGATGAATTCTCCAGGCTCAAGCTTGGTCACTTTATAATCAATGAAATAATCTTCAACAGATATTTCGCGAGTACCTTGCCCTTTTCTAAGCAAGAGTTTTGCACCTAAGGCGATCAAAACAGGTGGAGTATCACCGATAGGTGAAGCATTACCGACATTTCCCCCTAACGTTCCAGAGTTTCTAACTTGAGTAGAACCCAAACGATAAAGCATTTGACCAAACTCAGGATAGTGTTTAGTTAATATCTTATGACTGTCTTGATAACTGACCATAGCACCGATTGACAACATATCTGTTGTTTCATTAATTTGAGCAAGTTCGCTAACATTACCCATCGAAATCATGGTCTGAATTTGTGCCATATTTTGAGTAACACTTAACGCTAAATCAGTGCCACCCGCTAATAATTTTGCTTGTGGATACTGCGCAACTAATTGAGCTAACTTAACGAGTGTATTGGGGAGGTAAAGACTTTTACCCTTATTGTGAAGTACCACTATTTCTTGCTGTTTTGCAATGTTTTTCAATTGCTTAATAGTGGTTAATCTATCTTGATCGAACTGATCAACTTCATCATTATTACAAGCCTGCTTTGCTGCATCAGTAATTGAACGGTATCCGGTACAACGACATAAGTTGCCGGCTAAACCATGTTCTATGTCTTTGTCTAGGTTTAGGCTTGGATTTAGCTCAATCGATTTAGGTTTTGTTGTAGCATCGGTAAACGGGGCTTGTGATAGGTTTTTCTTTAATGAAAAAAGTGACATAACAAAACCTGGGGTACAAAAGCCACATTGTGAGCCATGACAATCAACCATTGCTTGTTGTACCACATGCAATTTATTTCCTTGTTGTAAATCTTCTACTGTCAGTAACTGTTTGCCATGTAGCGCTGATAAAAATGTGATGCAGGTATTAATCGACTTATAACTAAGTTGTTCTGTTGCTGATCCGTTGTTTGAAAAAGTAATTACTTCAGCAAGCACCGCTGTACAAGCGCCACAGTCTCCTGAAGCACAACCTTCTTTCGTCCCTTTGCGACTTAACTCTTGTCTTAAATAGTTGAGTACGGTCATATTAGGATCACAACCTGCTATAACGGTAAGTTCATTGTTTAGCAAAAATTGGATATTATTTTCTGACATAGTGATTATTTACCTATACAAATATGCGTTACAAGAAACTAAAGAATACTTTCTAATGTAACTTCGATCATTTCACCAAACTTTAACTGTCGTTCTTCTGCAGACATTTTTTCGCCGGTTTTAATATGGTCACTTACCGTAAGTAGACAAAGCGCTTTTTTGCCTAAATCAGCAGCAACGCCATAAAGTCCGGCAGCTTCCATTTCTACCGCAAGGATCCCGTATTTTTCAAGTGTATCAACTACTTTGAATTCTGGAACATAAAATAAGTCTGCCGAAAATACATTACCTACTTTAGGTGTTTTACCTAATCGTCTAGATATGTCCTAACTATTTTATAGTTACTTAGTGATACATAATAATAATTACCTGACACAAGTGTCAAGATAAAATCTTTATTATGATAAAATTAATCCAAACATTCACTATTAACTTTAGTGTATAAATAGCTTATATTTGCTCCATTAGAATACATTAACCAAAAATGATTGATTAATATGACAATAATTAAGAGTAACGAACAAAAATCGTCTACTGGGCGAGTAAGAAAAAAAAATCAATCCATCATTTTAAAAGCTGCTGAGCAAGATTTCTTAGAGCACGGTTTTAAGGGAGCATCAATAAAAGGTATTGCTGAACGTGCAGGAATTCCTCGCGCGAATGTTCATTATTATTATAAAAACAAAGAAGCAATTTACTCTGATATTTTATTAGAGATACTGTCGTTATGGGATTCCTCGATCATTACCTCTAATGAAGAACCCGCGAAAGTTTTAGGTGATTACATTCTCGCTAAGGTGATGTATTCAAAAACCAATCCAGAAGCTTCACGGATATTTGCCGGAGAATTTATTCATGGTGCTCCCCGATTAAAGACTTACTTAGAAACAAGTTTTAAAACATGGATTGATGAAGTTAAAGCGACAATTGAAGGCTGGATTAAGCAAGGTAAAATGGATGACATTGACCCACTTTATTTACTTTTTACAATTTGGGGAGCAACCCAACATTATGCAGATTTTTCTCCACAGGTTACTGCAGCAATGGGTAAAGATAAGTTAACAGATGAGGATTTTGAGCAAGTGGCGAAAACGTTAACCCAGATCATTCTTAAAGGATGTGGCATTAGTAAATAAAAGCGAGCATTTCATCCCTAGATGAAATGCCACACTATCATGCTGTTATACAATTTTTATAAAAGAATGAGTAACGATTAATTACTGCCCCCAAATATATTCAACGTACTCAGGATGGTCAACAAATGGATTACGATTTCCCTGATGGCCAAAAGCAGCCTCATTGCGATCGATTTCTTTTTGGCTAACAGGATCATCAGTATGCCAACGCTTTAACATTGCTAATTGCCATAATTCAAACACTTGATCACTGCTACCGTCTAAAATAGCATCACCATAAACTGAATTATTCTGCCAACTGCTGATCACGTTTTCATAACGAGCCGCCATGTAAAAATAAGCACGGGCTAAATCACCTTTAAATTCATCAATCGGTTCAAAAACAGTGCCGTTATAACCTAAACTTGGTGTTGAAGAGCCGAGTTTACTATTATTGGTTGAAGTGAAAGATGCTGTCGCAACTTCACCAAACGGAAAACCACTGCGCTTTGAGTTTACAAAACCATCAGTTGCGTAAATGTGATGCACATCAGAGTTCATTGGCTCTATCTTGCCACCAAACCAGCTTTTGGGGAAAGAATGTTCTCTATTATAACAGTCCCCTTCACTACTATAATTTCCACATTGATCGCTGACTTTAGTAAAACTTTTACTGTCACTTGATTTCGGATTTTCCGAATAGATATCTAGAATTGAACCATTATTTTCAAAATAAACATCCAGAGAGTGGCTTTCATAAAAGGTCCACAAAGCAGAATAACCTTGGCTTGAATGGTCATTGATTAAGTTATGTAATTCTGTTTTCAAAGCATAACCCGCTTGTGAGGTTATGTTGTCGTAGTAAGGGCCAGTGTAGGTACCTGAACCACTACCGTCTCCTCCGCCAGTGCTACCTAAAGTAAAGGCTTTGCTTTCACTACTGGCAAAGCTTCCACCTGAATTTAACGATATACCTGCAAGTGATATATCGTAAGACCCATTACCATAAGTGCAACAAATACCATCTCCATAACTGTCGTTAATGGTAAAAGTATAATCGCCATCATCTAAACAGTAGGTTTCATTATAATCTGTAGAATTAGCATAACTTCCACCATTGGCCACTTCTTGATCACTTGTGTTTGTTATTGTCCAGCTGGTTTCATAACCATAAGTGTCTGTGGTTAAACTAAAAGAAATCTCATTAGTACTACAACTATCACTACCAGTTCCACCACCTGAGGCTTGGGTTGGTTGAAAATAGTCTACATAAACAATTTCAGAACCATCAAACCCTGTAGCGTCATAAAAACGTAAACCAACAGAAATGTCTTTCGTTGAATTAGCAACATAACTGTGGGCCACTTGTTGCCATTGATTGACTAAACTTTCATTAGAATAATCTTGATAACCATCTATATACAATCGGGCTTTGACACCACCTTCGGTATGATATATCCCGACCGAAAAGTCGTACGTTTGCCCTGCAACCACACTCATTGTCTGTCTAAAATCAGTAGAACCTTGTGTGCTTGTGTTAACGGTAATTGCTACGGAGCTGGTGCCTTCTTGAAAAATACTGGTATTTTGATTTACGCTAATACCAGAATCTATTGAAGTCCAGCCTGTAGGCAAACCAGCCGACCATGTTTCAAAACTTCCATTAGTGACATCTGCAATAGCATAATGACTAACGGCATAGAGTAATAAAGTAGCAATATTATTTTTATAATTCATTTATTGATCTCACTTTGTTTGTTGAATAATGATAACACTTCCTTGATTTTCCATAATTTTTAAACTCCGTATTATTTAGAATAAAACTCACACAATCGCAGCATAAATTTTACACGATATTAACTTAGGTAATCTTGACCGATTAGTCAATAAATAATCAGAAGTAAAAATAGAATGTGATTTAAAAGAATAAAGTTCCGTACAGTTAAAATTGTAACTCATAACTTAGGATCTCCAGTTTAGTTGTATATTTATAATGCGTTTACCGTGTTCACAACTTCTTCAACGGTAAAATTTAAATACTCTGATAACACCAAAATTGTGCCGATTCCCCTAAACAGCTTATACCGACAACAGCACCGTGTAATCCGACATACTTTATCTAAAATCTGTATGAGTAGCTTTAATTAATACGCGTTTAATAACGGTTGACGGAAAGACTTCTTCTTTATATTTATTATTCTGCGTATCAAATAAATTGGTTGATGGCATAGAAACTAAACGAATTTTATGTCGTTGCGCGGTGAGTTGCTTCGCCTATTTCAGCTTCAAAAGGTAATTTTAGGATGTAGTTACATTAATACGGTCATGCCAATAAGTCAGCAACCAAAAACTTAACGCTGTCACTCGATGTTACATATTTGATGGATGACCATGAAATAAATTTCGGTATTCAATATTCAAATTAATATCTATATAACTTACTTTGCGAAAATTCTCTTGGTTCTTGGGAGTTTGACACTTTAGGAGACTTTAAATATGGTCAAATAGGTAGCTGCAACTTTAGTTATCGAAATGCTTATACCGGCGATACCAAAGATCTCGTTTACGACGCTATACGAACTCACCTATCATTTTATGTAGAAGACAACTTTTATCTGACTGATGATACCAATGTTACCTCAGGTGTACGTTATGAAAGACTATCATCAAGTGATAAACCTATACTTAATACCGCATTCCAAGAAACTTACGGATATACAAACCTAGAAAATCTTGACGGCATAGGTATCATTTAACCTCGTTTAATTGTTGAATAGTTCTACTCATAAGAATTAACGATTTCTGCTGGTATTGGCCGCTTTCAGGGAGGTGTTTCTAATGTTTGGTATAATAACCCCTTCCAAAATGACGGTATTTGAATTATTTGAATGGTTTTGAATTTTTTAAAAACCATTTTTATTCGCTTAAAGAGTAAACTTCCCGCGTTTGGTATTCATATATGTCATACTTTTTTCAGCTGTTTAATTATCTGTTGATGATATTGATTCATTTCATTCAAACGCTGCTCTCGATGTGTAGTTGATAATTCTTGATACATTAATGCTTCAAAACATTGTGAAAAAGCCGAAAAATTGCTGTTAAGCAAAGGGAAATATTGCGAAACTATGATTGAAAATTGACTTGCGGGCATCGTTATTGGTTTCTCCAAGCCTTTGTTTTTTAAAACAATTAAAACTTGTTGATACTGAATTAACCACTTATCTAAAGATTTTTTCTTCAGTTTTTTTATATTTACTAGCCACATAATCGTCATCATTAAAATCAACGCCCCCCCAATAATCCCCCCTATTTTCCAACTCTTAAAATGTCCAAACCATTGAGTTACTAAGTCGTATTGCTTTTTTGATGAATAACTTAAAACCAAACGTGTCCACTGATAATCTAAGGCATCGAGCTTTAATCTAAGTGAATTTATCCAAGCAAGGTGTTTATAGCGATATAAACTAAGCAGATCGTTATTAAATAAACCCTCTTGTTGTATCGTATCAGAAAGCCCACTCTCAACCCGTTCTGGGTCTACGGCAGCCGTAGGATCAACTCTTAACCAACCTTTATCTTTTACCCATATTTCTGACCATGCATGTGCATCATATTGATAGATACTTAAATGGCCACTTTGTGTATTGTACTCTCCACCTAGGTATCCAGTGACTAACCTTGCAGGGGTGCCTGACGCTCTCATTATAAAAGTAAAAACACTCGCATAATGCACACAAAAACCCTTTTTCGATTCATAGAAAAATTGGTCTAATTCATGACCTGCCCCATTCCCTGACAACAATGGTGGTGTTAGCGTGTAATGGTAGTCATCCTCTCTAATAATATCTAAAATAGCTTGCGCCCGTTCAATGTCATTCGTGTATTTCAACTGCAGTCTTCTACCTTCGGCTTTTAATCGAGGATTATTATCAACAGGTATGTGTAAGTTTGTTCTCCTTTCATCAAAACTTAATGGTGAATTAAGTAATGAATCAGTAAAACTGGTGACTTCATAGCTTGAAGTTTGGCTAATAGGTTTACGGCTTTTAATCGTGTAATTAGTTAAGGTTAAAGTGTCCACTTGATTACTTACTAATTGTTTTGTATCCACTACGGCTAAAGAAAACAGCCAATACTGATAGCTAGGCTCTAACATCACTTGATACTGGGTTTTATCCCCAATTAATTTGGGTATATCTCCAGAAAGCTTGTTTATTTTACCTCTGTTAATATCATTGCTATTTTTGCTTTGTTTCCACGTTCGACCGTTAAAATCATCCATCACCATCGCTCGCCAATACAATTGATTGTATTGTGGTATATCGGTTAAAAATTTGACTCTAAAAGCAAGCGCTGAAGATCTCGCTAAACTAGCAATAGCTCCTGGAGTTACACTTTCGGACAAACCCGTTTGAGCAGATTTGGATGAAGGCACTTCCCAAAATGGCGCTAATCTTGGGAAGAATATAAATAATACAATAGCTAGAGGAAGACTTTGAAGTATCATTTTAGTGCTTTTAATAAGTGGCTTTTTAATATTTTTCGTCGGATAAAAATACTTAAGCAAAATGCTTAAGTTCAAAACGAGTAAACAAAAAACAAATAATGATATCAATAATGATTGAGAAAATATAAGTACCGAGGCAAGTATGAAAATTCCCAGTAATATAATTTGATAAAAATCTTTACGTGAATTCATCTCTAAACTTTTCAGCGCATAAGCAAAACAAAGTAGATGTAACATGCTGAGTAACACACCGAGTTGTTTACCCGTTATGGCTATAGCAATACATCCAGAACAAGCAATCAACAACAAAAGTATGCGGTGTGGTTTCTGGGTTGGTTTAATAAATACTAGTGTTCTCCAACATAGGCACAAAGCAATAATGGCTAACATCCAGCCAGTTAACTCGTTTATCAGTAAAGACAAAGTAAGAATTTGACATAACAATAAGGCCCAAGAATTTTGAGTTGATATTTTACGCTTAATCAGTAACGCGTAACCCGAACTCATACCTGAGCCCCATTAAAAACGGCAAGTTCCAGTAAGCACCTTTTAAAATGGTGATCGCCTTGAGCGGGTTTTATTTCTCTGTGTCCTAAATCTAAGCCGAATATTTGACCTGCATAGTTGTACTCGTTAACCAAGAAACACAAGTATTGTAACTGTTTTTCTAATCCGTGATTCGGCATTTCAGTAAGTTTCAACCAACGAATTGTACCTTCTTGTTTTTGATAATGTTTGGTTAAAAGACCTTGTCCTCTCGCAAATTGTTTCCATGCAATACGTGAAAGTGGTTCCCCGTGAACATGTGATTTTAACTCAAAGAAATCATCCGTACCTGGTTTATATTCTAAAAATGATGGGTCTAAAGCAGCACTGTTTTCAGAAGAACCGGTAAAACTATTTTGGTTATTATTGAGAGTAATCGCTTCAGGATAAACAAAACATTGGTGATCAAAATCGATTCGAGTCCATGTGATAAATAAACCGAAAGAATACTCACTCGACACTTTTAATCGGCCCGGAAGATAAACCCCTCTATTTTCGTAATGACAAGAAACATAGACTGTTTGATCCCCTATTACACTTTTAGCGAGATGGGTGGGTTGCTGTGAATCAAAACAAAAACTTAAATCCACACGTTTATTGGGGGATATTATATGTATAGGAAAGGAAATATTGTGTTTAGCATATCCAGCAGCTTTATTATCCGCGGATAAGACAATGCCTGATAAATTATAGAAACTATGCATCATAGTGGTTATAAAAAGGCTCGCCATTAAATAACTTAATAACATGATGACATTATTTTGATAATTTGTTGCTAAAAGAAAGAGCAACACCACGAAAATGAGATAGGCATAACCAAAACGCGTTGGCATAATAAAAATATTACGATTCGATAATGTATGTTTGCTTGCAGGCGGAATACGACGCTTTAGCCATCGATTTAATCGTCGTTTTATGAAACGACTGATAATACTTTTTATCGGCATTAAAAATCTTGTCACTAACGTCTCGATATTTTGTCAATTACTTGGATTTTCTAATCAAATATTAATCACCAAACGGATTTAATACATTAACTTGTGCAATAACTTGGTTAGAAATGTTTTCTTCATGAACATCAAAACTGGCCGAGGTTAACTCAAGCCGATGCTGGCATACTGAACTAAATACCGTTTGAATATCTTCTGGAATGACAAAAGTACGTTGTTCAATAAATGCCCACGCTTTAGCGGCGCTTACTAATGCTTGCCCCGCTCGAGGTGATAAAGGTCTACCTGCAAAACCTTTAGCCCTACTCACATGATTTAAAGCGATAACATAGTCAATAATATTTTCAGAAACCGTTATTTGTGACACGGCTAATTGCATCGCTATAAGTTTATCGGTATCAACACAGGGCAATAATTTTTTATAACTATAGTGACTACTTTCATTGGCTAAAATTTGTTTTTCTGCTTCAATATTCGGAAATCCCAAAGATATACGCATCATAAAACGGTCGAGTTGAGACTCAGGTAAAGGATATGTCCCTGCATGCATTAAAGGATTTTGAGTGGCAATAACGAAAAAGGGTTGTGGTAATTCATAGGTTGTCCCATCAATACTTACTTGATTTTCTTCCATCGCTTCGAGTAGAGCGCTTTGTGTTTTTGGACTCGCTCTATTAATTTCATCACTGAGTACCACTTGATTAAATATTGGGCCTTTATGAAGTTCAAATTTTTTACTTTCAGGATTGAATATAGAAATACCAATAACATCTGCGGGTAACAAATCACTGGTAAATTGTGTTCGTTGATAACTAAGGCCGAGAGATTTTGCTAATACTTGTGCAAGTGTGGTTTTACCCATGCCAGGTAAATCTTCTATTAGGATATGACCTTTTGCTAATAGACACGCGAGTGCCAATCGTATTTCTTTAGGTTTACCTAAAACGACAGAGCCTACTTGATCTAATATTGCTGAGACTAAACTTTGCATAAAAAGGTTACCGCATCATTTAAAGAAATACCTATTATTCAATTAACATATCAACAAAGTACAGGAACTTCGAATAAATTATCGACATTGAGTCAGATTAATCTCAGCTATTGAGAATTAATGACTTAACGTGATCTCTATGTAATCAGCTAATTGGTTAAAACATATCAATATAATATTATATTTATTGCCTAAAATTAAAAAGGACTACACAGAGTGTAGCCCTTTTAATCTGACGTTAAGATATTTTCATCAGTCTGATGTTCATTTAGCCGTTATGAAAAATATAATGGTTAGAATGAAAAATCGTCGCTATCTAACGCCATCATAGAGTCTACGCCACCTTCAATACATGCAGCATGACCTTGAGCTCTAGGCAATATACGCTGAAAATAGAACGTTGCCGTTTTAATTTTGGCTTCGTAAAATGCTTTATCTTCACCACTATCTGCCAATTTACTCTGTGCCACTGATGCCATTTTAGCCCAGAAATAACCTAAAGTAACGTAACCTGCAAACATCAAGTAGTCTACTGATGCTCCACCAATTTCATCTGGATTTTTCAATGATTTTTTGCCAACAGTGCCCGTAATGCTTTGCCATTGTTCAGAGTATGAAACTAAATCTTTTACATAGTTACTCATCGCAGGAGTATCAGCATTGTCTTTACAGAAAGTCGCGATATCAGTCATAAATGGTTGTAAAATCTGACCTTTACTGCCTAAAACTTTACGAGCTAATAAATCTAATGCTTGAATGCCTGTTGTTCCTTCATATAAACAACTGATTTTGGTATCACGCATTAATTGTTCCATGCCCCACTCTTTGATGAATCCATGCCCACCAAATATTTGCACACCATGGCTAGTACATTCAAAGCCTAACTCACTTAAAAATGCTTTTGCGATAGGGGTTAATAAAGCTAATTTATTGTCTGCAACAGCTTTAATGTCGGCATCTTTTTCAGCATGTGTAATATCAACTAACTGCGATAAATAAGCAATAAGTGCTCGGCCACCTTCAGATATAGATTTTTGAGTTAATAGCATTCTACGCACATCAGGATGAACAATAATAGGATCTGCTGGCCCCTTTGGGTTTTTAACACCACTAATAGAACGCATTTGTAAGCGGTCTTTTGCATAAGCTAATGAACCTTGAAACGACGCTTCAGCAGCAGCTGAACCTTCCATCGCGACACCTAAACGTGCAGAGTTCATAAAGGTAAACATGCAATGTAAGCCACGATTAACTTCGCCAATTAAATAACCTTTAGCATTGTCAAAATTTATGACACAAGTAGCATTCGCATTAATGCCCATTTTATGTTCGATTGAACCACAACTAACGGCGTTTCTGTCTGCTATTGAGCCATCTTTATTGACATTAAATTTAGGTACGATGAAAAGTGAGATCCCTTTACTTCCTTCAGGCGCGCCTGGAAGTCTTGCAATAACAATATGAACAATATTATCTGATAAATCATGTTCACCCGCAGAAATGAATATTTTTGTACCTGAAATCGCGTAACTGCCATCATCATTCAGTTCAGCTTTTGTACGCAACATGCCTAAATCAGTTCCACAATGAGGTTCAGTTAAGCACATTGTTCCTGTCCATGTGCCTTCAACTAACTTAGGCATGAACTTTTGTTTTTGTTCATCGGTGCCATGTGCTTCAACTGTCGCGAGTGCTCCATGACTCAAACCAGGATACATCGCAAAACTATGGTTCGCAGCTGACATCATTTCACTGATAGCGGCGTTAAGAGAATGAGGTAAACCTTGTCCACCAAACTCCACACTTTGAGATAGTGTTGGCCAACCACCTTCAACATATTGTTGATAAGCATCTTTAAAGCCATCTGGTGTGGTCACTACGCCATCTGTCCAGGTACAGCCCTGTTCGTCACCTATCTGATTTAATGGTGCGATAACCTGCTCTGTAAATTTTGCCGCTTCAGCGATAATTGCATCAACCATATCTTCGCTAGCATCATTGTAACCTAATGATTGATAGTGAGTGTCACAGTCTAAAAACTCTTGCATTACAAACTTTATATCACGTATCGGGGCTTTATATTCAGGCATTTTATTCTCCAAAAAATTCATTATTAAGCGTTGACTTTACCACTCAATATTTTTAATGCAAGTGGTCATACCACATGATATTATCGCTATGGCATTAATTAGTCAAATGAATTAAATTTATCTAACACTATTCTATATTCATATAGTAAAAGCTGAAATACAGCTTGAAATACAAACGAAACACCACGTTAACTATATGTATTTTGAATAGGTTGCCATTACAATTATTCATTGGTTTTATAATGTTATCGGCTTTAGCATAAATTTAATGATGTAAATCAACTGTGTTCTGATACGTCGATATATATGTACAAATTGGTTGATTATCAAACACCTCTGATTTAATACCGTCAGATATGTAATGGAGCCTCTTATATTTCTCCCCAATATATGAGGCTATTTTAACTATATAAAGGAGCCTATATGTCTTTAACGGCAATGTTAGAAAAACGCTATTCAGTCCGTGCTTATTTAAACACTCCCGTAGAACAAAGCCTTTTGGACACTATTTTTAAGAAAACTCAAAGCGCTCCTTCAAATTGTAATGTGCAACCATGGCAAACATGTGTGGTTTCTGGAGAGACAAAAGATTTATTAAAGGCTGATTTATTAAAAGCGGTAATGAGTGGTACTCCACCAAACCCTGACTTTAACTGGTTGCCTAAATATGAGGGGATCCATAGAGACCGCCAATTTGGTTCAGCCAATGCACTTTACAGCTCAATTGGAGTCACCCGCGAAGACAAAAAAGGTCGTCAGTTAGCAATGATACGTAACTGGAGCTTTTTTGATGCTCCTCATGTTGTATTTTTCACTATGGATAAGTATCTCGATATTATGGGCGCGGTTGACTTAGGTATTTACGCACAAACCCTTTCTTTGATAATGTCTGAACACGGTTTATCAAATTGTATGCAAGGTGCTTTAGGACAGTTTCCAGATCCAGTCAAGAAAGCGCTAAATTTACCCGAAGAAAGAGGGATTTTATTCGGTATGTCATTTGGTTACGCTGATGATAGTGCGCCGGTAAATAAAACACGTACTGATCGTGAAGACATTACCAATGCTGTTAGTTTTTTTAAATAGCACTCGGTAGGGGTAGATACAGACTATGGAGCTAAAACATAAGCATGTACTCATTAATGATGTAAACATTCATTATGTTGCTGCTGGACCTACCCAAAATATAAAAACTAAAGGTCCAACCATTATTTTTTTACATGGTTTTCCAGAATATTGGCAAACATGGCAAAACCAATTATCGTGCTTTTGCAAAGATCATCATGTAATTGCACCTGATTTACCAGGGTATAACTTAAGTGACAAACCACAAGAGGTTTCATTTTATCAAATCTCTAATTTAATTGAATTTATGGCTAAATTTATTAAAACGGTTAACCCTACTGAAAAAGTTCACTTGGTTGCACATGATTGGGGGGGAGCTATCGCCTGGCCTTTAGCTGCTTTTCATCCTCAACTTATTGAAAAGCTGATCATAATCAATGCTGCACATCCGAGTACTTTTACCCGAGAAATGATTACAAACTCAGAGCAACGAGATAAAAGCGCCTATATACACGATTTAATCAGTGAGGATGCTGAAACTCTGTTGTCAGAAAATGACTATCAATACCTTAGTGAAAAAATGATGGTGAGTTCAAACGTAAATATTTTCACAAAAAATGTAAAAGAAAAATACCGACAAGTTTGGCAACTACCGGGAGCCGTAAACGGTATGTTGCAGTACTATCGTGCTATGCCTCAATTGGCAGCCGTAACAGCAGAGACAGAACAAAAAAATGTGGATTCAACTGGGCCAGTAATAAGCACTTCAAAGATGAAAATCCCTAATATCCGAATTAATGTACCCACTCTAATATTGTGGGGTGAACAAGATCAGGCTTTTGTAAAAGAAAACCTTAATGGCATTGAGCATTACATCCCTGATTGCACTATAGAACGCTTTGCAAATGCCAGCCATTGGTTAATGCACGAAAACCCCATTGAAATTAACCATGCTATTTTACAATTTATCGATTCAGGAACTGGGTAAATAATTTCGTTATCAGATTTCTATTGAAGATAGTTTCATTTTAAGTTTAACCATTATTTCAATTGGTATAATTACACTGGAGATTCACATGGAAGGCACTGAATTAATTAAATTTGTGAATACACAAGTTGTTCCGATCTGCATATTTTTAATTATGATGGGAATGGGATTATCACTTGTCCCCAATGATTTTAAACGCGTACTTAAGTATCCTAAGGCCGTTTCGGTTGGATTGGTTAATCAACTCATATTTTTACCTCTCATTGGTTTCACATTAGCTACTGTTATGCCATTAGAACCAGAATATGCCGTAGGTGTTATGCTTTTAGTACTTTGTCCCGGTGGCACTACCTCAAATATGTTTTCCCATTTAGCCAAAGGTGATGTTGCGCTTTCGGTAACTATGACAGCCGTCGCCAGTCTTATTACTGTTTTTACTATACCGGTAGTACTAAATTTATCTTTGAAACATTTTATGGGTGAAGGAAGTGAATTTCAGTTACCTATGGTGGCAACAATGTTGAGTTTAATGAAACTTACGATTGTTCCTATTAGTATAGGTATGTTAATTAAAACCTTTGCACCCAGTTTTGCAAATAGTACTCAAGCTTATGTATCTAAGTTAGGCATATTATTTCTTACCTTACTGATAATGTTTTTAACCTATATTCAACAAGAGATTGTGCTTCAGGCCTTTATCGCTGCGGGTCCTATTTCCCTTATTCTGAATATTTCAACCATGGCGTTAGGATATTATTCAAGTAAATGGTTTAAATTGAGTCCTGCTCAAACTTCATCGATTACAATAGAAGTTGGTTTACAAAACAGTACTTTATCAATGTTTATGGCTTTAACACTACTGGCAAATTATCAAATGTCATTCACACCGGCGATTTATACCCTAGTAATGCTATTTACCGCGGGTATTTTAGTAAGGTTTTTACGTTCGAAGTATCATTTAAAACCTCAGAACATTATAAACGATCACGATAATACTATGCCTGTAACAGTGAATAAAAGCTAAATAAATAGTGCAAAATATATCTAAGGCTTTACGTTAGCTAAAGCCATATAAATTTTGTGTAAACCCGTATTAAAAGGTAAAAAGTTTGTCATGATCACTATTCACCATTTAAATAAATCAAGATCGAAACGCGTTATTTGGTTATTAGAAGAACTTGAAATGCCCTATAACATCGTTGAACATCAGCGCGACCCAATGACTAATTTATCGCCTGAAAGTTTAAAGTTAATACACCCATTAGCAAAAGCGCCGGTGATTGTTGATGGTGATGTTACCTTGTGTGAATCGGGTGCGATAATGGAATATATTCTTAATCAAGTGCCCTCAAATACATTAAGGCCTGACGTTGATAGCGACGCATATTATCATTACTTAGAATGGCTGCACTTTGCAGAAGGTTCGTTGAGTTTACCGGTAATATCATCCTTGATAATGTCAATGGAAACTCGTGATGGAACAATGCCCCTTGACGGTTACATCGCAAAAGAATTACAGCTAGATTTGTCATATATAGAAAATACTTTACGGGTAAGACGGTATTTTTCTGGTGATTGTTTTAGTGCTGCTGATATTATGATGTCAGTGATGCTCGAAATAGCAGAAAATATCGGGTTGTTAGAAAACAGACCAAAAATTATAAACTACCTCGTTAGTATGAAACAAAGACAAGCTTATCAAAAAGCGGCAAAATTTGGCTAGAAGCCAGTATTAATAGATTAGACAACTATAGGAAAAACCATGGAATTAATCGATTTTGAATTGAATGAAAATATTGCAACTATCACCTTAAAAAATGGCAAGGTTAACGCGATTTCTCATCAAGTAATAACAGAAATAAATAGTGCTTTAGATCAAGCAGAAGCGGCAAGTGCTGCGGTTATATTAACGAGTCAACCAGGGATATTTTCAGCGGGTTATGACTTAAAAACAATGAAAGAAAGTTCTGATTCAGCCGTATCCTTAGTGACAGCAGGTTCAATATTAACACGTCGTATGTTGTCATTCCCTTTTCCTCTTATTGGCGCATGTACCGGCCACGCAATTGCCAAGGGTGCTTTTTTACTGCTAAGTTGTGATTATCGCATAGGTTGCATTGGTGCATTTAAACTTGGACTTAATGAAGTTGCTATTGGTATGACTATGCACCAAGCAGGATTAGAGTTAGCGAGAAATCGTATTCCAATTAACTACTTAACGCGTTCTGTGATAAATGCTGAATTATTCGATCCAGAAACGGCAGTATTAGCTGGTTTTCTCGACACTGTAGTTGAACAGGATCAATTAATGGAAACAGCTAAAGCTGCAGCTACCCAGCTGTTGACTCTTAATATGACTGCATATCACGGTACAAAATTAAGAGAAAGAAAAGAAATATTAAACGCATTAGATGAAGCTATCAAAGTAGATTCCTCAATGACTTTGAGCCTATAGGAATAAAACCATGTCTCACAAAAGTATGACCTTAGTTATTGAAAACAATATCGCGCATATTCAATTGAACCGTCCTGATGAGTTCAATACAATGGATATTGATTTTTGGCAGAACTTCCCAAAAATAATCGAAGAAATTAATAATGAATCAACAGCGCGTGTCATTGTAATATCTTCAACGGGGAAACACTTTTGTGCGGGCATGGATCTCGCTGTTTTTACCCAAAGCAATCAAGATGAAAAAATTGAGTTGGGTCGAAAAAACGAAAAATTACGCAGAACCGTTTTAAAACTACAAGCGTGTTTTAACGCACTTGAAAAAGTACGAATGCCTGTATTAATGGCCATTCAAGGTGGGTGCATTGGTGGCGCAGTAGATATGATAAGCGCTGCTGATTGTCGTTACTGCACAGAAGATGCCTTTTTTAGTATTGAAGAAATCAATCTTGGCATGACCGCTGATTTGGGCACCTTGCAACGATTACCTACTTTAATATCAATTGGTCTAGTAAAAGAGCTAGCTTATACGGGTAGAAGAATGCCCGCTAAAGAAGCTAAATCTGCTGGTTTGGTTAATAACGTATACGCTGATCACCAAAGTATGATGACAGGTGTAATGTCTATTGCTAATGAAATAGCACTACGTTCACCCTTAGCTGTATTGGGTTGTAAGGAAATGATTAACTATTCTCGTGATCATTCAATTAGCGATAGTTTAGATTATATGGCGGTATGGCAAAGTGGCATGTTTCAACCTCAGACCGACATGATGGAAACATTTACCGCTAAAGCAGAGAAACGTAAACCTAACTTTGATGATCTGAGTAAGTTAAATAACTCAAGTATTTTATAAATAGAGTTAGCTTATCTTCACCCTATTTTTTAACAATTGCAGGCAATTAGGCATTAAATTATGATTAAAAAAATCACATTGTTCATCCTCTTTATATTTACATGTCTTTATTTTAGTAGTGCATGGTATTTTTCTACACAAATATTAATGCTGCCTATTTCTGAATGTAAGGTAGAGCGTTTTGTCTTTTGTGGCGAGCCTAGTGAACAGGGCCTTACTTTTGAAAACGTGACATTTAAAACCAGCGACGGTTTAACATTACCCGCTTGGTATATGCCTGCGAATGATAAAAACACCAAGCAAGCGGTTCTACTTGTACACGGTAGAACAGCCGATCGCACTGAAGGTATGCGTTACGCTAAAGCGATTATTGCTGCAGGTTACAATGTATTAGCCATAGATATGCGTCATCCTCGTCAACACCCTGATATTATTTCTACGATGAGTTATCACGAGAAAAAAGATGTTATAGCGGCTTTAGATTATTTAACAAATGAAAAAGGTATTGCATCGATTGGTGTTATGGGTTTTTCAATGGGTGCAGCTACAAGTATGATCGTTATGGCAAAAGACCCTCGAATCAAAGTAGGTATATTTAGTGGCAGTTATGCTAATTCGATGGATGTACTTGCTGAGCAAGCAAAAGCATTGTACGGCTTACCTCGTTACCCACTAATGCCAATGGTTGCGAAATTCTTCGCATGGCGCGGCGACTTGGACATTGATGAAATTAATCCAGAGAAATATATCGCACAAATATCTCCACGACCGATTTACATCATGCATGGTACAGCGGATAAAACGGTAGATTTTCAACATGGGCAACGTTTGTTTGATGCAGCCAAAGAACCTAAGCAGTTATGGAAAGCTGAAAATGGCGAACATACAAAGTTATGGCAACTCGATAATGAGAAAGCCGATACGAGTGTTGTCACCTTTTTTGATCGTTATCTTTAATTTTATCTATTAATGAATGCTTCAAAATTATAGAAACTAGGTATAACAATAAAATACAGAAGTCTCAATAACTCACCTTTTAGAATAATTCTAAAAGGTGAGCATCTCATATAAACACTTATTAGGTACTTAAAAACTTACATGTCAAAACCTGTTATTAATTTCGTCCATGCAAATGGCTTTCCTGCGGGAAGTTATCGTACTTTTCTCTCCTTATTTTCAGATGATTATTCCACCATAGCACTCGAACAATATGGACATAATCTTAATTACCCTATTCATAACAACTGGCAGTTTTTAGTTAAAGAGCTTGTTAATTTTGTGAAGAAACAAGACGAAAAAGTAATATGCGTCGGTCATTCTTTTGGTGGGGTTATTTCTTTCATGGCTGCTTGCCAACATCCTGAACTTTTCCGCGGCGTAATCATGTTAGATCCTCCTGTATTTTCAGGACCATTAGCTTGGTTCGTAAATCTAGCTAAAAAGACCCCCTTGATCGATAAACTGTCACCAGCAGGTAGAGCGAAAAACCGACAGAAACATTGGCCATCAGATACAAAACTATTTAACAATTTTGCCAATAAAAAATTATTTCAAAATTTTGATCCTAGATGTTTACAAGATTACGTTGACAGCGCAATGATATTGAATAACAAAAGATTTGAGTTAATGTTTTCTCCGGATGTTGAAGCGGATATTTTCAGGCATTTACCCTGTAATTTAAAATCCTATAAAAATAAACTTCTTGTGCCTTCTGCATTAGTATATGGTGAAAAAACAGACGTTTTACCGGTAAGTTATTTTAATCGCTTTGCTAAAATGAATGATATTCCACTCACTAAAATAGCAAATGGTGGTCATATGTTTCCGTTAGAACAACCGGAAGAAACAGCTGAAATAATTAAGGAAATAATAAAAGACTGGTAAGCAGATATAGTAAAATAAGTTGCTATAAACACATGTTTTAGCAACCTAATTTTAGTTTGGCTTTTTGCACATAACGTTATTCATTTGGGTTATCTGATATAAACTCTAGTATTACCTCAGCTAACCTTTCACTCTGATCTTCCTGTAAGAAATGTCCACCATTAATAATGGTGGTATGCTTTTGTCCTTTTGTACCCGGAATGAGTTTTTGAAATGTTTTATCGCCACCACCAGTAATTGGGTCTTTATCACTAAATGCCGTTAAAAATGGTTTTTGCCACCCATGCAAAACTTGCCATGCAGCGATATTATCATTTGACGACGGGTCATCAATACTTGTTGGTACTAATAAAGGAAATTGTCGTGCGCCCTCTTTATATTTGTCTTCTGGGTAAGGTGCGTTATATGCAGCAATTATTTCCGGCGTTAAATCTGACGTTACTCCGCCATTAATAATCGCCCCGGCGGGAAATATAGCAACTTCTTGAGAAAATGTTTGCCACTGTTTAAATGCTTCCCCCGGTGAATGTTCACCTGTAGGTAACCCCGTATTTGCGGCTACGACCCGAGCAAAGCGATCACTTTGCTCAACAACTAAACGTAACCCAATTAACCCACCCCAATCTTGACAAAACAAAGTGATATCGTTTAATTCAAGTTGGTTAAGTACAGAGTGCATCCAATCGACATGGCGTTGATAAGTATAATCAGTTCGTTTTGTTGGTTTGTCAGAACGACCAAATCCAATTAAATCGGGTGCTATCACTCTAAAGCCAGCATTTACCAATATAGGGATCATTTTACGGTACAAATAACTCCAAGATGGTTCACCATGCATTAATAATATTGGACGAGCTTCTTTAGGTCCTTCATCAACATAATGCACACGTAATTCACCTCCTTCATTGTCATCAACCATTAGGTAGTTGGGTGTAAATGAATAATCGGGTAGATTTTCAAAACAACTGTCATCAGTACGTAAGAATTGCATTAGTTAGTCCTTTATTAGTGATATTATTTTCCATCCAGCTATTTAGCTTAATTCTTTTATGGCTCGCCCTATGCCATCCACCGTTAAAGGAAACATCCTATCGTCAATCAAGCGCTTAATTACGTTAATTGAATGATGATAATCCCAATGGATTTCGGGTTGTGGATTTAACCAAGCAACCTTATTAAAATGACCAAGAATTCTGTGCATATAATCAACACCTGGTTTTTCATTCCAGTGCTCAACACTGCCTCCGGCTGCAGTTATTTCATAGGGGCCCATGGTGGCATCGCCGACAAAAATAACCTTATAATCTGATCCAAAGGTTCTAATTACTTCTTCTAATTCCACGGTATTGACACGTCGACGACTATTGTCTTTCCATAGTTTTTCGTAAACACAATTATGAAAATAGAAAAATTCAAGGTGCTTGAATTCGGTATGTGCCGCAGAGAATAATTCTTCACAGGTATGAATATATTCGTCCATTGAGCCACCGATATCAAAAAACATTAATACTTTTACAGCATTATGACGTTCTGATTCCATATGCACATCGAGTAAGCCACCATTTTTAGCTGTAGAACTAATGGTGGTGTTAATATCAAGTTTTTCACTCGCACCGGTACGTGCAAACTTTCTGAGCTTTTTAAGGGCTAGTTTTATATTTCTGGTCCCTAACTCTCGGTCTTGATCAAAGTTTTTAAATTCTCGCTTATCCCAGACTTTCACGGCGCTATTATTACGGTTTTTATCTTGTCCGACTCTAATACCTTCAGGGTTGTAACCATATGCACCAAAAGGAGATGTTCCACCTGTGCCTACCCATTTATTACCGCCAGCATGACGTTTTTTTTGTTCTTCTAGACGCTCTTTCAAAGCTTTCATCAGTTCATCTAAACCGCCTAATGCCTTCAACTTATCTTTTTCTTCTTGAGTTAAGTTTTTTTCAAATTCTTTTGTTAGCCAATCTTCGGGTAATATTTTATCGAAAATATCTATTGCTTGAATACCTTCAAAATATTCAGCAAAAGCATTGTCGAATTTGTCATAATGGATTTCATCTTTAACCATTACAATTTTAGCTAGGTGATAGAACTCTTCAACATTAGCAAAAACAACACCTTTTTTAAGTAGCGCAATAAGATCCAATAACTCGCGTAAACTACAAGGTACTTTATGCTTTCTAAGGGTTACAAATAAATCTATAAACACGTTACTTACCTGTTTCTACGACTAATAAAAGCAAGTTTTTCTAGTAATGATACATCCTGTTCATTTTTCAACAGCGCACCAAACAAAGGTATAATGTCTGATTTTTTGTTGATCAATACATCTTGAGATACATCGTCTGCCACCAGTAATTTTAACCAATCAATTAGTTCAGATGTAGATGGCTTTTTCTTAATACCTCGAAGATCTCTAAGCTCAAAAAATACTTCTAATGTATGTGCCAATAAGTCTTTTTTCACATCAGGATGATGAACCGCTATAATTTGTTCCATTTCTACTTTGGTAGGAAATTTAATATAATGGAAGAAACAACGACGTAAAAAGGCGTCAGGTAATTCTTTTTCATTATTAGAAGTGATTATGATGATCGGTCTTTGTTTTGCTTTAATGACTTGCTGCGTTTCATAAACAAAGAACTCCATTTTATCGAGTTCTTGTAATAAATCATTAGGAAACTCGATATCTGCTTTGTCTATTTCATCAATCAATAAAATGGGACGTTGCTCTTCTTCAAACGCCTGCCAGAGTTTACCTTTGACAATGTAATTAGAAATATCATGTACTCGTTCATCACCCAATTGGCTGTCCCGTAATCGTGATACAGCATCATATTCGTACAAACCTTGTTGAGCTTTAGTTGTTGATTTAATATGCCATTGATACAATTTACAATTAAGAGACTTTGCTAATTCTTCAGCGAGTTGTGTTTTACCCGTACCTGGTTCGCCTTTTATCAGTAGTGGTTTTTCTAGCGTAATTGCCGCGTTTACCGCTAAGCGAAGTTCGTCTGATGCAATGTAACTTTCTGTACTATTAAACATGTTATTACCTATAAAGATGATGTCATGATTTCTAACATCATTAAAATTAATTTATGATTTATTGGGACCAGGGAAAAAGATATTTGTTGTTTGTTGATAATCTTTATATTCAGGACGTTTTTGTAATGAATAATACTCAGAAGGAACTGCACCAGTATAATAAACTAACGTGGTATACATCATTCTTGAAGCAAGTAATACACCTACACCGAGTAAGCCCCAAATTATAATAGATTCTTGTTGATACAAATATATCCAAGAAGGAACTGCAGCGATGACTAATCCATTCCAAACCATCCATTCAGCAAAATAATTAGGATGACGACTATATTTCCATAAACCGACATTACAGACTTTATTTTTCTTGCCGAGTTTTTTCATTTTACGAAGAAACGCTAATTTTTGCATATCAGCGATACTTTCCATGACAAAAGCACCTAACCAAACAATAATGCCAGTGATTTCAAATATAGATATCGTCGCATCAGGATTCATTGCAATTACAAAAGCAGGCATCGCCAAAAAAGAAGCATTGGCAAAACCTTGTAATATGGCTTCTACTTGCATTGCTAAAGCTGTATTGGTTTTACCACTTTTTTGCCAACGACGTTTTTGATATTCGTAACGTGGAAATTCGGTTTGTAAATGCCCTATTCTCCACATTTTCAATGCGCCTAACCCCATTCTACTGCCGGCAAAAATATAAGCAATACTCACCACAGCGACACGAATACTATCTCCTTCACCGTAAACCCAAGTAAGCACACCAATAAGAGTTAATCCCCAAGGCCAGCCAATATCAACATAAGACATTCTCCCTGTGCGCCATGCTGGTAAACATACGACCAAAGCAAATAATACCAATTGTAAAAGACCATTGGTTAAACTCAGACTGGCTAGGCTATCGCTGAATAGTAATAATAACCACCCAGCAATAAACAAAAACAACGGTGAAAAATATTTCATCTTTTGACCTTAAAAAATTGAACCTAATATGATGAACCTAACCTGTTGATTCATATTTTTAAAACTAAATGGAAAATTACGCTACTCTTATCGCTACAGGTGTACCATTAAGCGCAGCATTACCTGTTAAGGTATCTACTCGATTTGCATCAGTTAAATCGTTAATACTTACACCTGGTTGCTTAGCGGCTACTGACATTCTTGTGCCCTTCTGATTATGTCCCCAGCCTTGAGGCATACTCACAACACCTTTTTGAATATCATCAGTTATAGCCACTTCAATTTCGACTTCACCGACAATTGAACTGATTTTTACACGTTGACCTTTCGTAATGCCTAATATGTCAGCATCTTCTGGATGAACTTCTAAGGTGCAAGGATTTTTACCTTTCACTAAACGTTCAGAATTCTGAGTCCATGTATTATGACTTTTCACCAGTCGACGACCGATCAAATCGAATGGATAGTTTACATCACGCGCTGGATGCGATTTTATAGCGTTTAATCGAGGTAAATCGTCAACATATAATTGTGGAAATAAATCCACTCTACCTTCAGCTGTTTTTATACGCTCTTCAATACAGGGCATTAATGGCCCAATATCAATCCCATGCGGGTTGTCGATAAGTTTTTGTAAGCTCATACCTTCTTCGCCGTATGGACCACTTTTTAATTCCATATCCAGTATCATTTCTGGTGTATACGGATTAACTTGGGTATCGGTGATTCGGGCAGATATTTCATTTAATATTTGATAGTCGCACCTTTGATAGTCTTCTTTTTCAAATAAAGCTGCTGAATATTTCACGGTATTTCTTACAGAGAAGCTATTAAAGAAAATATCAAAATGAGAGTTCTCAACGCCCGTTGTACCCGGTAAAATAATATTGGCATATTTGGTGGTTTCATTTAAATAAATATCTACCGACACCATATAATCTAATCCTTCAAACGCCTCTGCGAGTTTATGACCGCTAGGTGATGAAAGAACAGGGTTACCGGCAACTGTAATTAAACTTCTAATTTGACCTTCACCGGGTGTTTGTATTTCTTCTGCTAACGTTGCTACTGGGAATTCACCGTTGAAAAAAGGCAATTTTCGCACACGGGTTTTGTGTTGGCCAAAAGATGTTTTATGACCCCTTTTATGATTTCTTATTAAATCAAAAGCAGGCTGTGGAAACATAGCGCCACCTGCTCGGTCAAAATTACCCGTTATAATATTTAGTACATTCGTTAGCCACTGACATAAACCACCAAACGTTTGAGTCGATGCCCCCATGCGGCTATAACAAACTGCTGAATCGGCGGCGATCATATCAGCCGCTAATGTTCTAATAGCAATTGCATCTATACCGACATGCTCTGCAACAGATTCAGGAGAGTAATCTTTCGCAATACTTTTTATGCCTTCAAGACCATCAACCATGTGCTCAAGATGACGTAAATTAACGCTATTGGTTGAAAAAACACAGTGGATCATGGCGAACAACAACAAGGCATCTTTTTCTGGACGAATAAATAAATGCTGGTCAGCTATTTTCGCCGTACGGGTACGACGGGGATCAACAACAACAATTTTACCACCACGTTTTTGTATTGCCTTCATACGGCCAATTACGTTAGGTGCAGTCATCATACTGCCGTTAGATACGACTGGGTTGCCACCAATAATGAGCATGAAATCAGTACGATCAATATCAGGTACAGGAATTAACATGCCCGCACCAAACATAAAGTTTGAAGCCACATGATGTGGCATTTGGTCTGTAGAAGCAGAACTAAAACGATTAATCGTGCCTAAGGATTTCATGAATGGCTTTAAGAACATAGCATTGCCTAAATTATGCGCATTCGGATTACCTAAATAAACCGCTAAAGCATTTCTACCAAATTCATTCTGTGTCCCTTTAAATTTTTCAGCAATTTCAGTGAATGCTTCATCCCATGAAATATCTTCCCAGCCTGTGGCTGTTCGTCTTATCGGTGTTTTTAAACGATCTTTATCGGTATAAAAATCTTGTAACGCTGTTGCTTTTGGGCAGTTATACCCTTTGCTAAAAGGGTCTTTTTGGTCGCCTTTAATGGATAATATTTCTTTATCTTGATATTTAATTTCTAAGCCGCACATGGCTTCACAAATATTACAGTTTCGATAATGTGTTTGGATTTCGCTCATGTTTAATACCTAGTTATTAAAATAATTTTTGACGTTAAAATTTATCTTCGAACCATTTTTTTGTTAATCCAATGTTGACCATACTCTTCAGCTTGAACAGTGCCATCCAATCACCATCTTGAGGCTCTGCTTCACCACAACGAGGATCTGAACGTTGAAGTGCTCCCGTCATTTTGTGATCAATCGGAATAGGATCACAGCCACGTTCAGACTCACAAATGAAATCCCATTTCTCTCGAGCAGGTGCATGACAAGTAAAACAATTACCACCAAAACGGTTTACTACATCTACAAAGCCCCGCTTGGCAATCTTTGATCCCTCTTCGTTTACTACAAGTTCAAAAAACTCCCAATCGCCTGTGGCAGGGAATGTGCCTGATTTTCGCTTTACCATGACTTCAGTAGGCACAAGTTGTACAACAGAGCCAACCGGATATACAGCATCTTCTGGTGCATTTGCCACAGCTAAAGTACTTTCAATATCCCCTAAAAGATTGTCTACATAAAAATGTCGAACAGGTGTCATGTCTCTGATACAACTAAAACTATTATCGTCAATATCAACATCTATTGCTGCCAAAGTGCTTGCTGTTTCGACAGCTTTTTGATCGTTTGTTAAAGTTGTTTCTGCACTAACTGATAACGAGGTGAAACAAAATAGTATCAATGTGTATATACTTTTTTTGACTGATTCATGGCTCATATTCATATCCAATTTTTGTTAGTTTGGTGGCATTTAATATTTGTATATCAGTAATTAAAACTTAATTGATTAAAACTAGAGCTTAACAATCAACTTACCTTTATTTTGCCCTGTAAAAAATAAATTCAGACCTGTCATCGCTGACTCAAGTCCTTCTAGAACGTGAGCACGATGTTTAATTTTCCCTTGCATCACATAAGGTGTTAACTTTGCTAAAAGCGCAGGTACTTCACCAAAATGATCTGGCATAGTAAAACCTTGTATGGTTAAACGTTTCTTTATAATTGGGATCCAGTTAGGTGCTAGATCTGGTGTTTCTTTAGGGTAGTCAGCAATCATGCCACACACCGCAATACGGCCATGAGCATTCATTCGGTCAAATACATGATGCTGAATAGGACCGCCAGTATTTTCAAAATAAACGTCAATACCTTTTGGCGTTAATTCAGCTAACTTAGCGGCTAAATCATCTGTTTTATAATTAACTGCTCCATCAAACCCAAGTTCTTTAACAATCCAGTCTGCTTTTTCATCACTACCCACAATACCAATAACAGTTAATCCATCAGCTTTAGCCAGTTGACCGACGATAGACCCCACCGAACCTGCAGCACCCGATACAACAATAGTTTCGCCTTCTTTCGGTTTGCCAATACTGTATAAGCCTTGTGTCGCCGTTAAACCCGGTAGAGCAAATACTGATAGAATTGCTTCAGCGGGTAATGGTGCAGTCACTTTATTTAAACCTATACCGTCACTTAAAAAGTATTCTTGCCAGCCCATCATACCCATTACGCGGTCGCCAACTTTATAATCAACATGGTTACTTTCAACAATTTCACCGATACCAGAGCTGCGCATAACATCTCCAAGCCCCACCGGTGGGATATAACTTTCTGTGTCAGGGCTCATCCAGCCAAACATTGCTGGGTCTAAAGACATATGCGATTGTTTAACTAAAAACTTTCCATCACTCACTTCAGGCATGTTCTTTTGAACAACTTCAAACAAATCAGGACCGACAGGACCAGCGGTAGGACGAGCGATTAAATTTATTGCTTTATATGTTGTCATCATTATCTCTACTTTTATCTTTAATTAAGAATGGGGTTCGTTAAATTTGCTGTTACTTGATCGAAGATCTAAGCCAACAATTGATTAATATTTTTTATGCGGTTGATGTCTTGATTTACATATATTTGTTGAAATGAATCGGCAAGTTTCTCACTCTCAATCATCACCGTTTTCCAATACGACATACGCTGTTCTCTGTCCATAACCACAAAATCATTTCTGTCTGGTATTTTCTGATAAGGAAGTGAAGCAATGAACTTTGCTGATGGACAGACCAACACAGTGTTGTCGTAATGCTTTAATCGCACTTTTCTTGATAAGTTTTTATCAAACCACCCTGCTTTCAACGTTGAACTAAAGTGAGGGTAAAGCGTAAGGCCTGAATTTTTAATTTCAAAATCAAAATGATAATCAACAATACCACCATCTCTATACATACCTTGAGGGCTATCTTCGATGTTACTAATACCCTTCATCACCATGGGTATAGATCCTGATGCTAATAACGCATTTCTAATATTAGCTTTTGAAAAAGTGATGTGTGTCGTGGATATTTTGTCAGGATCATTCAGTGTTAAGTCACTATTGCTCGACTGAAAAATATACCGCTCGTATTGACTGTTTAACCGTGGACGATTGATACGATTATTCACATAACTTTTTGCCAGACCTAATCCTTGTATCAACTTATTTTCAGAACCAACAAAACCCTTACATTTAGCGACAATAATATGTAGTTTAAAATGAGGGTTATCTACTATTTCTTGCTCACCAAACTCTCCAAAGATAGCGTCCATCATTTCTAAAGCTTTTGTGCTAACCTCTTCAGGTTTTGCTTTGTTAGAGTAGGTTGTTTCATGATAATTCTTTGCTAAACGTTCTATCGCTGCAACAGGGTTGTTTTGAGTGAAACATGCATTTCTAAAGGCACCAACACTTGAACCAATGAGATTTAATGGTTGTTGTTTATCTTTAAAAAACTCACCAAATATATATTTATCTAAACCAAAAAGTGCAAACCACTTAGGCCCGCCACTCGCACCTAAAAAAGAAGTAAATAAGTCAGGTGTAAACCCTTTTTCTTTAATCGTCTTAAAGGCTGAATCGCCTGCATAAATTTCTAACATATTTTCGAGTATTCACTTTATTTGAGAGCAATATGCATATCATTATATTGGATAAATCTATCGTAGACCTAACTAATAAATTAAACAAATGAATACTACTTATGGGGTATTATTCTTATTAAGAATACTAACTAACAATAACACTAATGGTTATTATAAGAATTTGTGTGTTTAGTGATGCACTTAAGGTGATTAAAGATTATTGGCAAGAAAGTGAGTATTCATTTTAATTTTTGAACTTGCGGTTTTCTTCTTAAATTTTATGGAAAGAAAAAAGAGAACATCACCAATTCTAATGGTTATGTTCTCCAAAGAGAAAATTATGCGGACTTATTTGGATTAATGAGATATTTCTCACCGGTCTTTTTGGCATTGTATTGTAAAACAATTTCTGGTGTCAGCGCTTGTTCAAAACTTAATTCGTCTGTAAATGAACACGAAAATGTTGTAGTGATCTCATCGGCAACGCGTTTTTGCAATTGCCCCACTTGTTCAGGCTTCAATTTACTCAAAAACCTCATCAATAACCACCCCCCTATGCCCCATGTCATACCATAAGCACGATTTAAAGTACTCGGAGAGAAATCTAAACCTCCATAGATGTAGACTTGTTTATTTGCTTCTGAGCCATAAGTATTAAAACCGACAGCGTCTTTACTACCTGATTGTTCCATGGCGGTAAGTATATCGCTAACGATTTCACCACCACCAATGGCATCAAATGCTAAGGTAGCACCTGTCTCATCGATAGCCTTGTAAAGATCCGATTTAAACGTTTCACTCGAAGAATTACAAATATACTCGGCGCCAATCTTTTGAAGTATGTCCACTTGTTGCTGACTTCGAACAATATTGACCAAAGAAACGCCTTCTGCAATACAAATTTTATTGAGCATTTGTCCTAAGCTTGAAGCAGCTGCGGTATGTACTAAGGCGGTATGGCCTTCCATGCGCATTGTTTCAACCATGCCCAATGCTGTTAATGGATTTACAAATGATGTGCCAGCCTGAGTGGCAGTAGTACCGTCATTGTGAACTAAACAAGCTTGCGCTGGAACACAACAATGTTGTGCATAAACCCCACCCGTTAAGATAGCAACCGTTTTACCCATCAATGCTTGTGCTGTTTTACTGTCACCTGCAGCTATAACGACGCCAGCACCTTCATTACCTATGGGTAGTACTTGACCTAATCTTGATTGAATACGGGGTAAAATACTTTTATGCACAGGTGCACTATACGTTGATTTATCTGCACTAAGTGTCGCTTCAGCTAAATTAGCTGGCCCAAACATAGGCCACATATCAGAAGGATTGATTGGAGCAGCTTCTATTCGAACGATCACTTCGTGGGATTTAGGTTGAGGGACTTCAACATCTTTTAATGATATTTCAAGCTTGCCATCGGTAGAAATATGGGTAAATAGTTGTTTTGAGATTGTCATTGTAGAGTATTCTCCATCTGATTTTTTATTTATGCTTAATATTTTAAATTCGCATTTATATTAACTTGTCAGTCGTTTTACGTTGATCAAGACTAAACTTTCCAGTGCCTAAACCTGTTATCATTAATAAACCTGCCATAATGCCCATATTTTTGAAGAAGTTTTGTAATTCGTGGCTACGTGCAACACCTTCTGCCATTCCCCAAAAGTTATGTATAAAAATACTGATAACTAAAGTTAAACCTGCCAGAATAAAAGCAGATTGTTTACCTTTGAAGCCAGCTATTATTGCAGCTCCACAAACCAATTGAATTATAATCGTTACGACTAACAATACTGACACCATGGGGACATTATGCTGTTCCATATAAGCGCTCGTACCAGAAAAGTTATTTAATTTACTTATCGCAGGCATTATGAAATACCCCCCCATAAGAAAACGTCCCAATAAAAGACAACTATTTTCTATCATGCTCAATTTATAAATCCTTTATATGCATTGTTAAGGATTAGACCAAATTTAGATAAATGAATTACTGCAATATAGCGGCTGAAGTAATTCATCAAGAGGTCTAACAGTGATACTAGTCAGTATTATTTAACGTAATTCTTTACGTAATATTTTACCGACATTTGATTTGGGTAAGTCATCCATAAACACGATTTCTTTTGGACATTTATATTTTGTTAAATGAATTTGGCAATGCTCTTTAATCGCTTGGTCACTTAAGTTTTGATTGCCACTGACAATAAAAACTTTTACTTTCTCACCCGTCACATCACAAGGTGCAGCAACAGCCGCTGCTTCTAAAATGTCATCATGCATAACCAAAATCTCTTCAATTTCATTGGGGTATACATTAAATCCTGACACAATAATCATATCTTTTTTACGATCAACAATATTGAAAAAACCGTTTTCATCAACCGTCGCAATATCGCCTGTAGCCAACCAACCGTCTTTTAAAACTTCAGCTGTAGCTTCTGGCCTATTGTAATAACCACTCATGACTTGCGGGCCTTTTACCCACATTTCGCCGGGCTCTCCTACGGGTACTTCTTTACCGTCATCATCGAGTAATTTAACATCGGTTGAAGAAGCAGGAACACCAATTGAGCCATTATATTCCGATTGATCAAAAGGCGTTAACGTCACTGTTGGAGAGCATTCCGTTAAGCCATAACCTTCAAGTAAATGACTACCGGTAACATTTACCCAATGTTCGGCAACAGGACGTTGCGTGGCCATACCACCAGCAAAAGAAATTTTTACTTTACTAAAATCTAAATCGGCGAATCCCGGTGTATGTAATAACGAATTAAATAAAGTATTAACCCCTGTGATGACACTAAATTGATACTTTTTAAGTTCTTTAACAAAACCCACCATATCGCGTGGATTAGTGATCAATAAGTTGGTGCCACCTGTTGGCATAAAACTTAAACAATTAGCGGTTAAAGCAAAGATATGATAAAGCGGCAGCGCTGTTACTAAAAATTCAGCACCCTTCTCATAAACAGACGATGTCATCGCTTTTGATTGTTCAACATTTGCAATCAAATTGCGGTGAGTTAACATCACTCCTTTAGATGGGCCAGTAGTTCCGCCAGTATATTGAAGAAAGGCTAAGTCATTATTGTTAACGTCTACCGGTAAGAATGTCAGCTTAGCCCCTTTTTTCATTGCATCATTGAACTTAACAGCACCTGCTAAATGATACGCAGGAACTACTTTTTTGACATATTTTAATGCAAAATTAACCAGCGCACCTTTTACTTTCTTAAGTCTGTCACCTATGCCTGTAGTGATAACATGATTGACAGGAGTATTTTTAATTACCTTTTCTAATACATGTGCAAAATTTTCGATAATTAATATTGCTTTGGTTTCTGAATCATTAAGCTGGTGTTCTAATTCTCTGGGTGTATAAAGCGGATTAACATTAACTACCGTTAACCCTGCCATTAATGCACCAAATACAGCGATAGGATATTGCAAGGTATTAGGTAACATAATGGCGAGTTTATCACCCTTCTTAAGCCCTAAGTCTTGTTGCAAATACGCAGCAAACGTATTGGCTTGTTCAGCTAGTTCACCGTATGTAATAGAAGCATCCATATTTATAAATGCGGTATTATGTTGATATTGCTTAGTATAAGTATGAAACATTTCTACAATAGATCCGTAATAATCTGCATCTATTTCATGTGCAACACCAGGCGGGTAACTTTTTTCTAGCCAAATTTTTTCCATTATTCCATTCTCCCCAAACACTTATTGATTGAGTGGCATTATTATTATAGTTATGCCACGGTTAACGCTTACAGTTAATAAAATTAAAGTACTTCAAACAAACCAGCAGCACCTTGGCCACCACCAATACACATACTAATAACGACATACTTAACGCCACGGCGTTTACCTTCAATCAACGCATGCATGACCATACGGGCACCGCTCATACCATATGGATGACCTATAGATATTGCACCACCGTTAACGTTTAATCGATCTTCAGGAATATTCAATTTATCCGCACAATATAAAACCTGCACAGCAAAAGCCTCATTAATTTCCCACAAACCAATATCGTCCATGGTTAAGTTATTACGTGCTAATAATTTTGGAATAGCAAAGATAGGTCCTATGCCCATCTCATCGGGTTCACAACCAGCCACAACCATACCGCGATATGCACCTAAAGGTGTTAATCCGCGTTGTTCTGCCAATTCACGTTCCATAACAACAACGGCTGCAGCACCATCAGATAGTTGTGATGCATTGCCCCCCGTGATTGAGCCATTATCTTTTACCGCTTTTAAGCCAGAAAGCCCTTCCAAATTTGTAGATGGACGATTACCTTCATCTTTAGTCAAGGTTACCGTTTCTTTACTGATATCTTTGGTAACTTTGTCCATCACTAATTTTGTACAAGTTACTGGTACAATTTCATCATCAAATTTTCCAGCGTCTTGAGCCGCAGCTGTACGTTGTTGAGATTTTAATGCGTAAACATCTTGCGCTTCGCGGGAAATTTCATAACGATTAGCGACTATTTCAGCCGTATCTAACATCGGCATATAAATCGCAGGACGATAAGCTTTGACACTTGGGTCAACCGCTCTGCTCATATTCATTTTGTCATTTTGTACCAAACTGATTGAGTCACATCCTCCAGCAACCACCACTTGAGCTCCATCACAAACAATATGATTAGCTGCGCTAGCAATAGCCATTAATCCAGATGAACACTGACGATCAACCGTCATACCCGGAACGCTGACAGGTAACTCTGCCGCCATTGCAACTTGGCGACCAAAGTTCATACCTTGATTACCTTGAGTTAATGCGGCACCAAAAATACAATCTTCAATTTCATTTGGATCAATGCCTGCTCTTTCTACTGCGGCTTTAACGGCTACAGCAGCTAAAGTAGGTGCTGATAAATCATTAAATGCACCACGGTATGCTTTACCTATGGGGGTACGTGCGGCAGATACTATTACGGCTTCTCTCATGGGTATTCCTATTATTAATCTAATTAATTTCGTGAAAATGCTTTGCTGTTACGCTCAAATATGGGTGAATTAACACCATCTACTTTTGCGTTTTCATAAATACCATGGCTTTCATAACAAATTTTTCACCTTGTTTAGCACCAGAGGCTAAAGCAGCTTGTGAGTCTTGGTTTGTAAGTTCATTCCAATTCTCTCGAACATTTTCTGGGCTTTGCGCATTTTGTGGAATAAAACAACCTTCAGTTTCAAATATGCTTGCACTTGAGTAACCTCCAGCGCCAGCACACAAAATGAAACGATTAGGTGCATGATCATCACATAGCGTTAGCATGCCTGCGGTTACTGCTTCTGGCGCGAAAGCCCTAACAATTTCTTCTGGCATTAAATCTTCCGTCATACGTGTTCCAGCAGTAGGTGCTAACGCATTCACACGGATATCGTTTTTAGCGCCTTCAATAACTAACGTATTCATTAAACCTAAAACAGCCATTTTAGCGGCGCCATAATTTGATTGACCAAAGTTACCGTACATTCCACTAGAAGAAGTCGTCATAACGATACGACCATAGTTTTGTTCACGCATAATATCCCAGACAGCTTTAGTACAATTTACAGATCCCATGACATGAACATCCATAACAAGTTTGAAATCATCTAGCGTCATTTTAGTAAAAGATTTATCGCGTAATATTCCTGCGTTATTAATAAGGATGTCGACACGTCCCCATTTCTCCATGGTTTGCTTTACCATGTCTTGTACTTCGTCAAAATTGGCGACATTTGCACCGTGGCTTATGGCTTCACCACCATTTTCTTCAATTAAACCAACGACGTCTTGAGATGCTTGAGAAGATGCCCCGCTACCATCTCGCGCGCCACCTAAATCATTTACCACAACCTTAGCACCACGAGCGGCTAAAGCTAGGGCATGAGAACGACCTAAGCCATTACCTGCGCCTGTTACTATAGCGACTTTTCCTTCAAAATTGATTGTCATGACATTTCCTTAAAATCTTTAATTAATCTTTTTATTAAAATATATTTTCAAAATATAATTATTTGTTACAGCAGAGTTTGAGTTAAAGAACAAAGAGGTAGCGCGGGATTTATCAGGATAAATGAGCACTATCGATGCAGTTATTGAACTCAAGAGCAATGCAGTGAGTCGTTATTTAACCATTTGTACTGAAACCCACTCAGCGACTAAAGCTGGGGTGTCGCACCCTTCAATCTCTACAGTAACCTCTGTACATAAACGAAATTGACCTGGCTTTTTTTCTTCAATAGAAAGTGTTTTAGCGTGCGCTCGAATACGGCTATTTACCTTAACGGGTTGTAAAAATCTCACTTTATCAAAGCCAGCATTGAGGCCCATGTAGAAGCCATCAATAATGACACTAAAGTATTCCGCAAAATGCGATAACATGGATAAAGATAAAAAACCATGAGCAATGGTAGAGCCAAAAGGCGTTTGTTTGGCTTTTTCTTCGTCTACATGAATAAACTGATGGTCAATGGTACAGTCGGCAAATTGATTGATTTGATTTTGTGTTACTTGATGCCAAGGAGTTGGCTCTGCTTTGAATTCAACATAATTTTCAATTTCTTCTTTTTTTATTATTGTTGTCATTTTCTGCTTCCATACTGTTGTTATTATATTAGTGATTGAATTAACTAAAACCATTCAACCTGCATATCGTAAGTACTGCTGTCCGTATTCAGTAACAAGGTTGACCAGATAGCTATTTCAGGTAATTCAAAACGATAGAAATACTGTAAGGCCTGAAGTTTACCTTTGTAAAAGTTTACGTCTTCCTGATGCGGTAGCTTTTCTAAAGCTTTTGTAGTGACAATACCTTGTTTTAACCATAACCAAGCGATAATAACGTGACCAAATAATTCTAAATATTTGACTGAATTAGCCAAAGCTAAATCAATATTTTTAGTGGACATGTCTTTCAAAACCGCTTGAGTCGTTTTCTCTAAGGTATGTACAGCATCCGTTAGTTGCAAAGTAAACTCACTCAAACTTTCATGCTGTTTTGCTTGCTCTATTGTCTTCTTTATTTCAGCCAAGGTTGCAGAATAGCCCTGCATTTTATTCATAGGTACTTTACGCGTCATTAAGTCTAATGATTGAATTCCCGTTGTACCTTCGTGAATAGGATTTAAACGATTGTCCCGATAAAACATCTCAACCGGATGTTCATTAATATAACCATGACCACCAAGGACTTGAATCGCGAGTGAATTAGCTTTAGGGCCATATTCAGAAGGCCACGTTTTGATAATAGGGGTTAAAAAATCTAATAAAAGGTGTGCATGTTGACGTTGTTCTTCTGTTTCTGCTGTTTTTGAATCATCACTTAATTGCGTGCCATAAAAGACTAATGAAAGGGCTCCTTCCGCATAAGATTTTTGAGCTAATAACATGCGCTTTACATCAGCATGCTCAATAATATTCACCATAGGTAACATGGGATCTTTACATGAAGGTAAACGGCCTTGTGGACGACTTTTTGCGTAATCAACCGAATATTGATATCCCGCGACTGCGAGCACGGCACCGCTAGTACCTACCATGATCCGTGCTTCATTCATCATATGAAACATGTACTTTAATCCACAGTTTTCTTCACCCACTAAATATCCTATGGAGCCATCTTTTTCTCCAAAACTCAGTGCTGTGGACGTTTGTGCACGACCGCCCATTTTATGAAAAAGTCCTGATAATGCCACTTCGTTGTCTTCGCCAATAGAACCATCTTCATTGACTAAAAACTTAGGAACAACAAAAAGTGAAATGCCTTTGACACCTTTAGGGGCTCCTTGTAATCGAGCTAAAACCAAATGAACAATATTTTCACTTAAATTATGATCGCCACCAGATATATAAATTTTATTACCACTGATGCGATAATTTCCGTCATCGGTTTTAATTGCTTTGGTGATTAAATCACCTAAACCTGAACCACTGCCAGGTTCTGTCATGGCCATAGTGCCCATGAAACGACCTTCTCGCATAGGTTTCACCCATTTTTCAATGAGTGCTGCACTTGCATGTGCTTCAAGTAAATTGGCATTGGCTGTAGTTAACATGTTGTAACCCATACCAACCCCACCAGCTACCGATAGGTATGCACCTGCGGCACTTGCTATAATGGGTGGAAGCTGCATGCCTCCTAGGTCGTAATCAGCCGTAGCAGAACCAATGCCTGACGCATTGATAGCATCAATGGCGGGTTTGAGTTCCGGGATCAAATGTACATTTTTTCCATCAAATGTAGGCTGATGGGTATCGAGCTTCTGACGAATAGGGAGAAAATGCTTCGTAGCAATAGCTTTAGCCGTATTGATCACTTCATTGAAAGTGTGACGGTCATGATCTTGATAACGTTCTCTTTTAAGTAATGATTCACTGTCAAAAAGTTCAAAAAGCATAAACGTTAAATCACGTTCATTCATTAAAGTTGCAGGCATAGAGTTCTCTTTTTATTCGCTTTGATTATTCGTTTTCTGTTAGCCGATCAAATATAATCGAGCTAGGCTGAAATGGGTTATTACTGCGCTGATACTCCGCCATCTATGGCGATACATTGTCCAGACATGTAAGTGTTAGCCGGTGATAACATCATTAACATCATGGCGACTATTTCTTTCGGTTCACCTAAACGTTTCATGGGTGCGCCTCGGCTCATTTTCTGTAGCATATTCTCATCAGCCATATCTGTGACCATGTTGGTTAACGTGAAAAAAGGGCAAATAGCATTTATACGAATATTGTGACGACCATATTCAACAGCGCCAGTTTTGGTTAAGCCGATAACAGCATGCTTTGCCATAGAATAAGCGGCCACTTTTGCTGCCCCGTTAAGACCCGCCATAGAGCTGACATTTAATATTGCGCCGCCCTCTTGCTTTAACATCTGTGCGATTTGATGACTCATGCCAAACTGGACACCTTTGACATTAATGGCAAATTGACTGTCCATAAGCGCTTCATCAATTTCATGGAAGGCTGTAAAATCATGAGCTACACCAGCATTATTCACGCCAATATCAACACGTCCAAAATGTTCGATGGCGGCGTCAACCATACCCTTACAATCTGTATTTTTAGAAACATCACATTTTAATGCGATGACTTCTCCGCCAGCTGATGCAATATCATCAGCGACTTTATGAACACCTGCTTCATTAATATCGCTGATCACTAATTTTGCGCCACGTATAGCTAGTGCCTCTGCTAATAACTTGCCAAATCCTTGGGCGGCTCCGGTAATTACGGCAACTTTCCCGGTAAAATCTAATAATGGATCCATGTCTATTTCCTTAAATTATTGAATCAGAGTAATGTATGTGATGACTGTTATCGAATCTAAGATTCTGTATAACTTTGTGTTTAACTTTCTTTTTTAATGATGCTCATTGCCATTTGCGCTAATGGTTCGACAAAGGCGCCTACTGTATTCGCGTTTGAATTTGAAGCATTTCCTTGTGAAGCTCTTTTAGCAACACCTTGAACAATAGCGGCTAATCTGAAAAAGCTAAAAGCAAGGTAGAAAGTCCAATTTTCAATTTTTTCAATGCCCATACGTTGACAATAACTTGCGACATATTCGGCTTCTGTTGGAATGCCCAAAGCATGTCGGTCTACACCCTGTAAACCGTCTATACTTCCCATACCTTGTGGCATACGTAGCTGCATACATTGATAAGCTAAATCGGCAAACGGGTGACCCAGTGTTGATAATTCCCAATCAAGAATAGCGAGAATCTTTGGAGAGTCTTTAGCGAACATCATGTTGTCTAATCGAAAATCTCCATGTACCAAGCAAACACGACCATCATCGTTTGGCAAGTGAGTTTCTAACCATTGACTGAGTTCATCCATAGCATCAATTTTTTGTAATTCTGTTATGCGGTATTGCTTTGTCCAACGACCAAGTTGACGTTCAAAATAATTACCCGGTTTACCATAGTCACTCAAACCACATGCTTTAATATCGACACTGTGTAAAGCGACTAACACTTCGTTCATAGAGTCATACATTTGAGTTCTTAGTTCATTAGTCTCGATTTCAGCTAATGAGGCGCTCCAAAAAACATTGCCGTCACAAAATTCCATTAAATAAAACATTGCCCCAGTAATAGTTACATCAGTACACAGATGAAAAACTTTGGATACGGGGACATTCGACGCTTCAAGCGCATCAAGTACTTGATATTCGCGGTCTACAGCGTGAGCAGATTTAAGCAGTTTACCCGCAGGTTGGCTGCGTAAAACATATAAACCAGATTGGGCGGATACTTTAAAAGTCGGGTTTGATTGCCCACCAGGAAACTTATCCAATGTGATTGGACCAATAAATCCTTCAACATGAGCTTCTAGGTAAGCAGTTAACTTGGGAATATCTATAGATAAAACTTGCGTCATTTGGCAAAACTCTCAATGTAAATAATGATGATTCTGGAAGACCATAAAAATGCTAAATTCAGGCCGAAATTATCTCAGCCTTAAATAAGATTACTCTGCAATTCGTTTTACTAAATCACGACCTAGTTGCATCATATGTACTTGATCAGGACCATCGGCAAGACGCAAGGTGCGTTGACCTGCCCATGCGTGTGCTAAGAAAGTATCTTGGCTGACCCCTGCAGCGCCATAACATTGAATAGCGCGGTCAAGAACATCAAGTGACATGTTAGGAGCAACTATCTTTATCATTGCTATGATATCTTTAGCGGCCTTATTTCCTTCAGTGTCCATCTTATGTGCTGCTTTTAGGGTCATCAGACGTGCTTGTTCAATTTGACAGGCAGATATAGCAATATCTTCTCTTATTGATTGTTGTTTGATCATCGGACGACCGAAAACAATACGTTCATTAACACGTTTACACATTAGGTCGAGAGCACGTTGAGCAACGCCAATCGAACGCATACAATGATGAATACGTCCGGGGCCTAAACGCCCTTGCGCGATTTCGAATCCTTTACCTTCGCCAACAATTATATTTTCAACGGGTACACGAACATTATCGAAGGTTATTTCTGCATGTCCTTCAGGGGCATCGTTATAACCAAAGACTGTCATAGGGCGAACTTTAGTTACACCTGCCGTGTTCATTGGAACAAGTACTTGCGATTGTTGGATGTAGCGATTCTCATTAGTCGGGTCTGTTTTACCCATAACAATCATAATTTCACATTGTTTACGACATGCACCACTGATATAAAATTTTCGGCCATTGATAACATATTCATCACCATCACGTTCAATGCGTAATTCAATATTTGTAGCATCACTTGAGGCAACTTCAGGCTCTGTCATCGCAAAAGCTGAACGAATCTTCCCTTCAAGCAAAGGTTCTAACCATTTCTTTTTTTGAGCTTCATTACCATATTTAGCTAATACTTCCATATTGCCGGTATCTGGAGCTGCACAGTTGAACACTTCTGATGCCCACATCACTTTACCCATAATTTCAGATAAAGGTGCATATTCTAAGCTTGTTAGCCCAGCGCTATATTTGCCATAACTAACGGGTAAAAATAAATTCCATAAACCTTCAGCTTTTGCTTTAGCCTTAAGCTCTTCCATTAATGGTGGTGTTGACCATTGGTCTTGAGCGACCTGTCTGTGCATTTCTTCTTCAACAGGGAAAACATGAAGATCCATAAAGTCAGTAACACGTTGGATCAGATTTTTTACTTTATCGCTATATTCAAAATTCATGGAATTATCCTTATGTGGCTTTTCTAGCACCTAATATTAATTACGTTTGATATTGATATTATTTTCACAAATAACTACTAATAGAGAGTCTTAGCTGAGCGTCATCAAAGCTTCTTTATTAAATGGCGCTATTTCGTCTTCTTTTTTATCTTTTATTTTGTTCACCCAATCAGGGTCAACTAATAACGCTCGACCAATGGCGACTAAGTCAAATTCGTCATTACTTAAACGTTCTAATAATCCGTCAATATTTGTAGGATTTGATGTACCTTTTAAATCAGCATTACCTTCACCAATAAAGTCTTCGTCTAACCCTACACTTCCCACCGTAATAACAGGTTTGTTAGTTAACTTTTTGGCCCAACCTGCAAGGTTTAGCGCTGAGCCTTCAAATTCAGGTAACCAAAATCGTCTAGTACTCGCGTGAAAAACATCTACCCCTGCATCACTGAGTAAACCTAAGAATGTGGCAAGTTCGTCTTCTGTGTGACAAAGTTTTGCTGCATAATCTTGCTGTTTCCATTGTGAGAATCGGAAAATAATAGGAAAATTTTCACCAACGGCTGCGCGAATAGCTTTAACAATTTCCACACCAAAACGGGTACGATTTTCTAAAGAACCACCGTAACCATCTGTGCGCTGGTTAGTGCCTTCCCAGAAAAATTGGTCAACCAAATATCCGTGAGCACCATGAACTTCAATGGCATCAAAACCAATAGCTTTTGAATCGGCTGCTGCCTGTGCGAAAGAGGCAACTACTTCATCAATGTCATCTTGAGTCATGGCAACACCATTAGGCGCGCCTGGCTTAAAAAGACCAGAAGGACTATATGCAGGTATAGATTTATCTGGACCTATGCCTTCTTTTCTAACTGAACCCACGTGCCAGAGCTGTGGTGCTATTTTACCGCCAGCCTTGTGTACCTCATCGACGACATTCTTCCAACCGGCAAGGGCTTCTGCCCCATAAATCGCAGGAACTCTTTCATAACCGTTAGCCCCTTTATGAGAAATAAATGTGCCTTCTGTAATAATTAAACCAACATTACCTTCTGCTCTTCGACGGTAATAATCTGCAACGTCTTGAGTGGGTACGTAATTGGGCGAAAATGTACGTGTCATTGGCGCCATAACCGTTCTATTTTTTAACGTAAGGCCTTTGGCGGAAAATGCCTCAAATAATTTGTCTGACTTTTCTTTAACTGATGTATTGGTCATGTTTTGTCCTAAACTGAAAATAGGTTATTACGCTTTGTATTTATTATTAATGAGATTAATGAGATTAATGAATTAGCGCTAGCCAATTAAGAAACCGCCATCAACATTGATAGATGTTCCTGTGGTATAACTTGAAGCGTTAGACACTAAATAGAGCACTGTACCTGCCATTTCTTCTGGCTGAGCGACACGTTTCATCGGAACATGATGCATTAATTGCTCAAGAATTTTAGGGTTATTCACTAACGTTGACGCAAATTTTGTATCGGTTCCGCCGGGTAATAATGCATTTACACGAATATTAAACTGAGCACATTCTTTGGCGAAAGTCTTAGTCATTGATATAACAGCAGCCTTAGTAATAGAGTAAATTCCTTGGTAATCACCCGGAGTAACGCCATTGATTGAAGCGACATTAACGATCGCCCCTCCGCCACTAGCTTTCATTAATTTAGCTCCATGGGTAGACATGAAAAAATAACCACGAATATTTACGTCAACTGTTTTTTGAAAAGCATTTAAGTCGGTATCTAATACATGGCCAAAATAAGGATTAGCTGCAGCATTATTAACTAAAATATCTAACTTTCCGTGCTCTTGGGATATTTGATTAAAAATAGACTCTATTTGATCCATTTCACCGATATGACAAGCGATGGCTTGGGCACTTCCGCCTTCAGCAATAATACTGTCTACAACCGTTTGGCAACCTTCAATTTTTCGACTGGAAACAATTACGTGTGCACCACTTTGTGCTAATAATTTCGCAATTTGTTCACCTATGCCACGACTTGCACCTGTTACTAAGGCCGTTTTTCCTGTTAAATCAAATAACTTATTAATCATTTTGAAGTATCCTACTTATTATTTTTTATATGGTCGATTACCTAAAGGTTGCCCAATCAGCACCCTCAAGTGTTAAGTGACCATAATTATTGAGATAGTCGATGTTCAAGCTATCACCGGAACAGAGTAATTTAGTAACACTTGTATTACGTAATTGTTGATTAACAACTAATGCTTTTTCGTTAGATAACCCTAATATATGTTGGATGATCACAGCGATAACACCACCAGACGTAAAAATACAAATATCGTTTGTACGTTTATTTTTTTGTTTGTTTTTAACCGATAGCTCTTGTTTAATGACGTCTTTCAATGAAGTAATACAGCGATTTTGAAATTGAGGCCAGCTCTCTTTATAGTCACTGTCATGTTTGCCGCAGGTCCAACGCTCAAGTGCCTGAGCAAATTCTTTTTGAAATATCTTATTGGCGCCAGGCTGTTTTCCAACGGTTACCGCCATACGGGCAAAACTTTTCCATCGAGCATCATAACAAGCCAACAAATCAACATGGTTAAATTCGTTAAAACCAGAATGTAAGGTCACAGACGACTCTTTACTTTGATAACCGAGGAGGAAATGTTCTAAGGTTTGTCCGTGGCGTAATAAATCGCCAGCATAAATTTTTTCTGGTTTAGGTAGTGATTGCCAGTATTTACCTAATAGCTCTGATTGTGCAATGCCTTTATCAGACAGTTGATCGTAATCAGCCTTACCAAATGATGCTTGACCGTGACGAATAAGATAAATAGCAGCCATAAATTTATACGCCCAAAATACAGTGTTGTTGTAATAAGTTAAGACACGCTTTTATTATCATTTTCTTCGTCACTCACTCTCTTTATTTAAACACCATTTGATGCTACTTATTCATGCTAAGCGTAACCACATAATTAAACAAATGAATAGTTCTTATGACTAACTATTCATTATTCGAATACTGAGAATATTAATAATGTACTGAATCTTTGGTTAATTTAGTGCGAGGGCCATAGTGTGATTCAGGGGCTTTAACCAAGTAAAATCAGTTACTTACTTAGTAAGTTTATATATAAGCTCACCCGAAATAAAAGGTATTAATTATCGATAAAAAAAAGCCTTACAATAAATTATTGTAAGGCTTTCCTAATTTGACTTAAGTTTTTACTTATTCAAATTCATATGAAATACTTGCGCCAAAAGTAGCCGGTTGATTCGGGTATGCATTGAAGCTACCTGATTGAATCGGTGGTGGGAAAGAAGATTGATAATACTCATCATCCGTTATATTACGTGCCCAAAGAAGCAAATTAACACCATTATTAAAGTTCAGTCCTGCACTTGCATTAAAGGTGCTGACTTCTCGTGTTAACGACTCAGGAACGTTTTCAACCATGTGAACTTCACTTTCGTATAGATAATCTGTACGAATAAAACCATACATACCATTATCAAGCTCAAAGTTATAAGTAATACCTGCAACAATGCTTTGTTCATGTATTCCAGCAGGTTTTGATCCTGATAAGTCGACTGCACCATCAACATTTTGTGCATTTACAAAAGAATCAAAAACAGGATCAAGGAAGGTACCAGCTAAACTAAAAGACCAATTATCTGTGGCATTATAGACAGAATCAAATTCTATACCTTGCGTGCTTTGTTCACCTGCATTAGCTAAAACAAATCCAGTACCAACAAAAATAGAAGATTGGAAACCTTCGATAGTTTGGTCAAAGATAGTCACATTAAATGCACCTTTTTCAAACTTCGCTTTCATACCTAGTTCATAAACAGTCGATTTTTCAGGTGAAGCATAACGACCGCCATAACTTTGGTTTTTCTGTGAAAGACCTGCACTTTCAAGTGCACTTTGATCTGTAGCAAATGGTCGGGTATCACGAGATAAATTCCATGATGATGCTTTAAAGCCAGTCGCTGCAGTAGCAAAAACATTAATATTGCTATTTAGTTCGTAAGCTAAACGTGCTGACCACGTCATTTTACTATCAGACGTATTATCACCTTCAACTGAATTAGGTAATTCCAGCATAGGGGGTAAAAACTGAAAGCTTTTTAATACTGGTATTGCTGGAGCTAAGGTTGGAATGTAAGGCATTGGCACGCCATACAGGGTTAAATCATTGTCTAAATCAATTGCAGCCAGTGTAGAATTGTTCTGTTGTTTCACACTAACATTTTTCTCATCGTTGTTATATGCAACGCCAAGGGTAGCAGTGAAAACATCTGACAAGTGATAGTCAAAATTAGCAAAAATAGAATAAGCATCATTGTCTTGCACAAATTGCGTATCTACTACTGTGTCAGCTGAAAAGAATGAACCTGGAGCCAAACCATAAACTCCCTCTACACCACCTAACAAACCCGGTGCAGAAGCAGCGGTTAAAACATCGAAATAATTTCTAATATCATTGCCAAAATACAAGGCATCTTCTGCTTTAACTTCTTCTTGGAAGATAAAAGCACCAACCATCCAATCTAATTTGTTTTTTCCTGTAGAGATAAGTCGAAACTCTTGAGTAAACGTTTCTATTTCAATATCACCTGTTTCACGAAGAATATCTAAACTGGTGTAATCAACATCGTGTATCCATGTTTGATCATTATTACGCAGTGCGGTAATTGAAGTAAATGCAAAACCATCGTAATCAACATCCACCTGTAAAGAGATACCGCCATCTTCTACAGTACTTAATGGGTCAATATTAAGCGCAGATTTGTAACCAAATGCATCTTCTGGTGTATTTACTACGCCACCTAAAAATTGCACGGCGCCAGTTGTAGGGCCATTAATAACATCGTCTACAGTACAACAAGCTTCTTCTATTTCACTGTAGTCAGCAATCAAGCGGATTTTAACATCTTCGCTTGGTTCATATAAAGCTTGAGCGCGAGCATTCCAGCGATCTTTGTCATTTACGTTACTTAATCCAACAACACTATCTGTGTAACCATCGCGAGTATTGAAACCACCAGATAAGCTAAAAGCGAGTTCATCTGTTATACCGTTAGTGATATATGCTTTCATAGTTTTTTGGTTGTAGTTACCAACACCCAATTCAACCTTGCCCTGCATATCGTAAGACGGTTCCATTGTTCGAACACTTATAACACCTGCAGAGGCATTTTTACCAAACAAGGTACTTTGTGGACCACTGAGTACTTCTATTTGTTGAACTCTAGGTAAGTCGCCAATTTGAGCTGCTGCACGAGAGCGGTAAACGCCATCAATAAACACACCAACCGAAGGTTCAATACCGGTATTATTTGTACCGTTACCAAAACCACGAATAGCAAAGTTAGTATTAGTTGATCGTTGAAGTGGTGTAACACGTAATGTCGGAACAAGAGTTTGTAGATCATTAATATCTAGCACATTAGCTTTTTCAATGACATCACCACTAACTACTGTAACTGCAATGGGTGTTTCCTGTAAACCGGTAAGTCGCTTAGAAGCAGTTACCATTATTCGTTCAACATCTTCATCTTTCGCTACATCATTTTCCTGTGCGTGAATGACTGAAGAGCTAAGAGCGCTTAATACAGCCGTAACCAAAAGAGATCGCTTAAAAATTTGTGTTGTTAACATTTGTTTCATTTACCTTCCCCGAAATTAGTATTAATACTAAAAATATGAATATCGATTAGATACCCTACTACTCAAATACATTGTTTGAGCATGATTTATTGTTTTAGATTTAATGATGATCTTATAAAACAATCTCATCGTACCAGAACTTTTTTATTCTTCAACTAAGAGTAATACTTATTATCATTATTTCCAGCGTTTATATTGGGTTAATTATCCACCGTACAATATTTACGCAGCTTGACTATGCTATGGCTAACCTTTAAATTAAACAAATGAATAAATCTAATAATGAACTATTCATTTTATGAATAGATTAAAATGAAAAATATGGGCTAATTGCTTGTCTAGTTTTAATGGGAAAAGATATGAAGGTTGATCTAAATTTATTTGTAGTATTCGAAGCTATCTATTGCGAAGGAAACATTACTAAAGCGGCATCGGCACTCAATTTGTCTCAGCCTGCGGTGAGTCACTCATTAAGTAAACTTCGCGATCATTTTGATGACCCGTTGTTTGTGCGTCAAGGCAATGAAATGCGCCCTACTGTAGTCGCCAACAATGTAGTTTCTGATGTACGTGAAGCTCTACGTCAATTACAAATATGCTTAGCACAATCAAAACAGTTTGAGCCAATGACTTCACGTAAAAACTTTACCATTTCATTGCATGTTGCTTTAGAAGCCTCTTATTTACCTCCGTTGATACAAAGAATCAAAAAAGAAGCACCATTAGTTAATATACAAAGTAATCGTCGAGTTCGCCGAAGTGAGTTAGAAAATAAGCTTGCCAGTGGTGATATTGATTTAGCAATTGATACGCTATTACCCGTGAGCGAAAATATTTTACATACACAATTAGATGAAGATAAATTAGTCGTTGTCGCGCGAAAAGATCATCCTGATATTAAGACGACACTTGATTTGGATATGTATCTTGCACAGGAGCATGTCTTAGTGTCTTCTCGTTCAACGGGTCCGAGTATTGAGGATTTCGAATTAGCACGTCATGGATTACAACGTAAAATAGGTTTAAGGTGTCAACATACATTTTCAGCATGCAGTGTTATCGCGGGCAATGATATGTTACTCACCGCAACAGAAACAACCGCTAAAATGTACGCTAACCTGCTTGGTTTAGCTATCTACCCATTACCTGTAGATTTACCCGCTATTGATATGCACTTATATTGGCACACAAATCTAGATTTTGAACCTGCAAATAAATGGCTTAGAAATAAAGTTATTCAAGCAACACTCGGAGTTTAACAGGTAGGTAAGGTTTTGGTCTTATTTATATAATAGATATTTATTCTTGAAAAAGGTACCTATAAAAATGTCAGATAATATATTAATTCGAATAAATACTATTACCTTTCTTCAGTAAAAAATGACTCTAACTGTATCTAATATTGCGATTGAATCTTAAAAATATTTCATAAAACCTGCTAGATAAAAATGCAGTAACTTCCAAGTACTATCATTTACGCGTAATAGTACAGATGACACACCTTCAAAATATATTAACTATAATTATATAACCCAAGCGTCTTTATTACTTCTATTTATAGTAGTGCATTCAAATTTAGAATTTTTGATTTGATATCGGTTGTGGGAAGATAAAATTTAAGCTATTTCAAATGAGTTAACCATCAAACTCCAACCAAATAGGAATAATAATGGCTATTGGCGTCACAGCAAAATTACAAGTATTAAACGGTAAGAATCAAGAATTTGAAACTATTTTTAAACAATTAGTCACTGCAGTACTTACCAATGAAAAGGGGTGTTTGTTCTACGCTTTACACCGGACTCGTGAAAATGCCCAAACCTATATAGTACTAGAACAATATGTTGATGAAATAGCATTACAGAGCCATGCTAAAACTGACCATTACCGAAACTTTGCTCAGCAAATGTCACTGTATTTAACTACTGCCCCTGAAATAGTCTTAATGGATAGTATTTAATTAATCAGTTCAATAATTTCATACAAAACAAACATGTCGATCAAATAGATATACATAAAAATCACAAATTTAAGGTCATGCTAATGAATCAATTTTTTGGTAAAACAGTAGTAATTAGTGGCGGTGCTGAAGGCATCGGCTTTGGTATAGCTCAAGCTATGGGTAAGCAAGGCATGAATATAGTGTTAGCGGATATTGATGCTTCTCAACTTGAAATTGCCCAAGAGAAATTACAAAAAGAAGGAATAGAAGTCCTATCTGTTCAAATGGATGTAACTAACCTTGGTCAATGGGGAAATGTCGCAAGCAAAGCCCTAGAACGTTTTGGCAAAGTTCATATGTTGGTAAATAATGCTGGTGTAGGTAGCAATCCAGGCAGTATCGAGAAAACAGACGATAAGGACTGGCGTTGGGTAATTGACGTTAACCTTATGGGTGTTATTTATGGCACGCAAACCATGGTACCGTTAATGAAACTTCATGGTGAAGGTGGTTGGTTGATTAACGTAGCCTCGATGGCAGGTATGATGGGAATTCCAACAGCAGGTGCTTATACCGCAACAAAAGTTGCTGTCGTGGGTATGTCTGAAAGTTGGTATTCAGAACTTAAACCCCACAACATTCAGGTATCTGTGCTTTGCCCAGCTTTTGTTAAAACGCGTATTAATTTATCTAACCGTAACAAGCCAGCAGACCTTAAAACCGAAAAAGAAAATAGCGGTCATCAAAATAGTTCTGCTGCGGCCAAACATATGCAGAAAGTCATTGATAACGGATTATCTCCAAAACTTGTTGGAGAACGGGTTGTTGAAGCTGTGAATAATAAAGAACTTTATATTTTCACACATCCGAACTATAGAAAGGTATTACAGAAACGTTTTAAAGCGATTGATGACGCTTTTGCACGTTCAGAATCTAGCCCTTTGTTGGCTGATGTACTTCATGAAGAAGTTGCTTTGTATTCTTAGTCAATGGTTAGTGATCACACGTAAATAATAACGCTTAACTTCTTAAATAACGTTTATACAAAAGGTAATAATATGTCTACAAATCTTAAATTTGGTGTCGTAGTATACGGCGCAACAGGATATACAGGTCGTTTAGTGTGTGAATATTTAAATAAGCAATACGGCGTCAATGGCGATGTAAAATGGGCTATGGCTGGGCGTAGTCAAGAGAAGCTTGTTCAAGTACGCGATGAAATGGGTATTCCTAGTGATGTGCCTTTTGTTATAGCGGATGCTGAAAACCCAGAATCAGTTAAGGCGATGGTTAATAGTACACAAGTTGTATTAACCACTGTTGGCCCATATCAGAAATACGGTTCCGACCTCGTGCGTGAGTGTAGTGAATCTGGTACTGATTATGTAGATTTATGTGGCGAACCTGCTTGGATGCATGAAATGATTGCTGCTCACGGTGAAACAGCAAAAGCCAGTGGTGCACGTATTGTGTTCTCGTGCGGTTTTGATTCAGTTCCTTTTGATTTAGGTATATATTTTCTACAAAAAGCATCTATCACTAAATTGGGTAAACCAATGTCACGTATTAAAGGTCGTGTACGCGCAATGAAAGGAACTTTCTCTGGTGGTACATTGGAAAGTTTCCGTTTAACGATGAAAGCAGCAGCCAAAAATCCTGAATTAATAAAAGTACTCACCAACCCATTTTCCTTAACAGAGTCGTTTACAGGTCCAGAGCAGCCTTCAGGTATGGCTCCAATTTTTGATGAAGATCTTAACAGTTGGTCGGCACCTTTTGTTATGGCGACGATTAATACGAAAAATATACATCGCAGCAACTATTTATTGGCTCATGAATATGGTGAAGAATTTGTTTATGACGAAATGATGCTCACCGGTCCTGGCGATAAAGGTGAAGGTATGGCGAAGATGGTTGCAGCTGATAAATCAATGGCAAACGATCCTATGAAACCGGGTGATGGCCCTTCAAAAGAATCACGTGAAACGGGTTTTTACGATGTATTATTTGCTGGTTCTAACAACGACGGCGAAGTATTAATGGCGAGCGTTAAAGGTGATAAAGATCCTGGCTACGGTTCAACCTGTAAAATGATCAGTGAAAGCGCTATTTGTTTATTGAAAAATTTAGATGCTGCCAGTGGTGGTATCTGGACACCCGCTTCAGCGCTGGGTGCTTTATTAATCCACCGTTTACAAGAGAATGCAGGATTAACTTTTCAATTAGAAGGTTAAGCTTTATTAAGACCTGTTTTAAAAGCTAACAAATAAGTGGGTAAGTAGTGCTTGAAGACTAATTACCCAGTCAATTCTCAATACTTAAGCATGACAATTAAATAAATAAGTTAACGATAAACTTAAAACTAACTCTGTACTTTTTTTACCGCGCCTAACCATTTTCCATATAATGCATTACGCTGCTTGTCATCAATATCAGGCGTAAAACGTTGATCGCAATGCCACATATCCGCCAATTCTTCTGTTGAGCTAAATATTCCTGCTTTGAGCCCTGCTAAATATGCTACCCCTAATGCTGTAGTTTCAATAATTTCAGGACGGTCTACGGTTGCGCCAAGAATGCTTGAGAGAAAACTGAGTAACCAATTATTGGCAACCATTCCGCCATCGACACGTATTAGCGAAGGTCTAAGACCATCTCTTTCCATTGCTTTTTGTAAATCTTTTGTTTGATAACACACTGATTGCAAAGCAGCAGTCACAATTTCATTTATACCTGAATCACGCGTTAATCCTAAAATAGCACCGCGTGCATTTGGATCCCAGTAAGGAGCGCCTAAACCGGTAAATGCTGGCACTAAAAAAACACCGTGGTCTAATGGCATATTTTCAGCAATAGACTCAGTTTCACAGGCGTTACTAATTAATTTAAGTCCGTCTCGGATCCATTGAATTGTTGCCCCAGCCATAAAAATACTGCCTTCAATGGCATAGGTGGTTTTTCCATTTAATCGATACGCAACCGTAGTCAATAATTTATTATTCGATTTTAAGGCCTTACTGCCAGTATTTAACATTAAGAAACAACCAGTACCGTAAGTACTTTTTGCCATTCCTTCATCAAAACACGCTTGACCAAATAAAGCTGCCTGCTGGTCTCCTGCCACACCTAAAATTGGAATTTCCACACCAAACAATGAACTTTCGGTATATCCAAAATCATCTGATGAATCCATTACTTCAGGTAATATAGAGGCTGGAATATCAAATAATTCGAGTAATTCTTGATCCCATTCTTGTTCATGAATATTAAAAATCATCGTTCTAGAGGCATTAGTCGCATCAGTTCGATGCACTTTACCGTTAGTGAGATGCCACAATAAATAACTATCAACAGTGCCAAAGGCAAGCTCACCTTTATTAGCTTTGTCTTTAGCATCAGGAACATTTTCTAGTATCCAACGAATTTTAGTCGCTGAAAAATATGGGTCTAACAACAACCCTGTTTTATTATTAATAAGTGTTTCTATATAAGGAGACTGAATTGATTCACAATACTCTGAAGTTCTACGGTCTTGCCAAACAATTGCATTATAAAGTGGTTCACCGGTATTTCGGTCCCATACTAAAGTAGTTTCTCGTTGATTAGTAACTCCGATAGTAGCTATATCTTTAGCTTGTACCTTATTATCTTCAAGTACTTTTCGACAAGTGCTAAGGACTGTTTTCCATATATCATTTGGATTATGTTCTACCCAACCATCTTGGGGGAAGTGCTGATCAAATTCTTCCTGCGCAACGGCATGTATTTTACCTTGCTTAGTAAAAAGTATGGCTCTTGAGCTGGTTGTACCTTGATCTATGGCTAATATGTATCTCGACATCGGTACTATTTATCTTTGTTAACAAGAAATGTTATTTGGATAATGTACATGTTTATCAAAATAGGCAATTAAAATTTTCACATTAGAATATTAAGTAAAATAAGCATGAGTACTTTGTTGAAAAGAATAATTAAATGAATGGAACTTTAACGGATATCAGCGTTCTTATAGTACGAGAACGTTTATCCCCCTTGATGTTCATGTTTTTTAAGCGTTTATTTGATATCAAGTAAACGCTTTTTTTTGCTTTGTTTTTAACTTCCCCTAAATCGATAAATGAGTAGAATTAAAAACGCTTAGACCAAGCAAGTGCTAATGAATCTGAATCAAGGCCCGTAGAAGAGTTTGATTTTTGATTAATATAAGCAATTTTAATTGATTGTGTTCTGCTTATGGGCATACCAAAGGAAACGGCACTGAGTAATGTATGCCTTTTATCATTTTTATTTATCCCTTCAATAGTAGATTGGCCTCCTATGCCATAACCAACACTTACTGAAATCCACTTACCTTGTTCCAAACTATGAATAACATGGCTTTGAAGAGCATAAAGCGGTTTTTGCTGACGAAGTTTTCCAACATAAAAGTCATCATTGTCGCTGTATATAAATATGGATCCCGTTAACTCATAAGACCATTTTCCTTGTGTATGTAATAAACCAATTTGTGGTCTTACTGTATAACGATTTTTACCAAGGTTAATGAGTTTATCTTTATGATATTCCCCCAAGGGCGCGGTTATTGAAATAGCAGCTCCGACAATAGTATTAGATTCTTTTCCTCGTAAATAAGGTATAAGCTTATCTGATTTTAAAGCTGGACTGCCTAATAAATTAATAGAAACACGAAACACTGGATCTAGAAAACCATTACGCTGTAATTCGGTTGGTTGATCTGCTAATACCCCCTGCCATTTTCCACTTGCCCACGGAATTGTGACATCAAAACGAGCCAATTTATTAGCAATTTTAAATGATGTTACATAAGAGGCACCAACAACTTGTAAGGTTAATTCAGCATCTTTAACTTGCATAACAGGGTCAAATTCAATATCTGCACCAGCATAACCGTATCCAACACCAAAAACTTGCATTCCCAATGGCACAGGTGTCCATCTTCGAGGTTCTAAATCTTGTGCGAGAGAGCGTGAACAGAAAACTAAGTTTGTTATTAAGATAAAAATATTAAATATTCGAACCATGGGGATCCTAAACGCGTAATTTGATTAATGATTGACATCTAATTTTGATTTTTGGACACTAATTACCTGAGGATAAATGATTAATTACCATAAATCCCTAGGTAGAAGATAAATTAAGCGTTAAAGAACGTTTGTTAAAGCAATACCAAGTCCAAACCTTTGTTGATCATGATTGTAATCAATTAAGCTTTCCCCGTAGCCTTTGGTAAATTGAGCATAACCTCTCAGTTTGCCCCATAATGGAAAAGTAAAACCAAGCTCTACCCCGCCATGATGTTCAGAAAAGTTTTGTCGACCTTGAATCGAGAATTCATAATCTGCCGTTTTATAAATAGCAGATAATTCAAAATGGCCCATATAATCACCAATATCAGGATTATCATCTCCTTCGGCATCAGACTCATTCAATTTATCGTCTTCACTTAGTCTAAACCAAGGTTTGAATGATAAAGCAAAATTATCTTTTTCATAAAGAAAATTCAAATAAGCTCTATTCCAACTGCGTGATAGTAACTGGGTTCGACCATTAGATTGATGCTCTAAACCAACCATTACACCTGTATTACCTCCTAACGGATGCCAGTCTAAAGGTGCCAAATAAAATACTTCAGGTTGATAATTTGTTTCCCTAAAAGGCTTGGAAATATTATCTGAATATATCTGCCACCATGATTTAAGGGTAAACCCAAAAAATAAAGCATCACCATTTACAAATATATCCTCAGGGTTCATGGGAACTTTTAAGCTAATTTGGAACTTAGACTCTAAATCTTCTAAATTATCAGACCACTCGGCAAAATCATTGTAAGCGGCTTTATTTATATTGTCCGTCGTAAGCACAGGCAATATATAATTCATTTTATGAGGAGTAAGTACATAAGGGTCAAACTCTGTTTTACTTTCTTGTATTATTCTCCGAGATATTGCGCCTATCTTGACGGGGTTATTAGTGACTTCATGCTCACTGAGCCTTTTTTCACAGAGCAAATAAAGTTGTTTTACTGATATATCATCAGCAGATACTTTAAGTTCACTTAATAAACAATCATTTAATCTCTTTTCGTCTGCTGAAAAAACAACATTCGAAACACAACCTAGAGTAATAAATATAGATAAGTTAACTATGGCGGTATATTTTTTAATCGTCACTTTTATTACCTTCTTTAAAAATCTCATGCTAATTCATAAAAAAAGCCTATCGATAAAAGCATAAATGCTCGATAGGCCATTTAAAAATCTCGTTTTTGTTAGAGACTCTGTTTAATAGTGTTTTGCATTACCTTCGCCCATTTATCGATTAACGGTTTAAGGTTTGCTAAAGTAAGTGATGTTGTGTCATTTTCAAGTGTTTCGCCAACCCCGCTTTTAACGGCACTTGCCATAACTTCACCGGTTAAAGAATCAACAATTTCTGCTTCAATTTGAAAGTGAACTTCGACATCCGTTAATCCACCTTTTGCTGCATTAACCAAAAAGGCAATAGGAACATATTGATATAACGCGAGTTCTTTATCGAGAATTTTCACACCGGTAATCGCCATTTTAAAACGTAAAGTGCCTTCTTCAGCGTTATTAACAACAGGTATTTCTTTGGCTATTTCTGTCGATAGTGTTTTATTAAAATATTGGCTGATTTCACCTAACACCTCTTGAGAGACCGTATCCGTTGTTTTAGGTGCAGGATAGTAAGAAATGGGATCAAACATTACCTTTGTATAATTTCTCGCTTTCAGTTCTTTACTGATATAACGCGTTAATTGTGAGTCATCGCCAACATCAACGGGCTTCAACTGACTATAATCACTTAAAAATCCTGAATGTTTATTTGTTGGTGCTTCAGTCGAATTGTCATTTGATGTAGAGCTACAAGCGCTAATAGAAAAAGCTAAAGCAACTAAAAACATTTTGGTTTTATTGTACATATAAGTACTCCATTTATTTATGCTAGTTTACATTAAAATTTAAAATCTACGTTTTCTTAATTAAAACGCAGATATTATGTTACTCGTTTGTTCATTTTTTATTTTATTGGATAAATATATTTCAGCCACGACATCATTCTCAATAGAATACGTCTGACTAATGAGACGTGTAAAATATCATGTTCGTAATTTAACGTGGCCGCCTGCCCCTGCACACCAAGTGGTAGGTTATAATCATTTAAATCTTCATCTAACTCTATAACGGCGATAACAAAGCCATGACGCATTAACATACTTGAAGGTAACAAGCTGCCATTCGCTTGAATTTCACCTTCAGACATTGCAGGTAAGACATCAACCACTTTTCCTGTGAATACATGCCCCGGCACTGCATCAAGAATAACCTCTGCATCAATACCTATTTCTAAACGTAACAAAGAATTTTGCCAAAACGCGGCAGCAAAACGTCTTTTTTCATCAGGGATAAATGACATAACAGGACGTAAAGGAAGTGAACTCGCTCTTACACCTGGGCGAATAGCGATTTGCGTGGGAGTACCATCAACAGGCGCTCTAATAATAGTACGTTCTAGATCTAGTTTTGCTTTATCTCGACTTGCTTGCAGTTGAGCGACTTGTGTATTTTCACCTAGTATCTTTGATTCTGTTACTAAACGTAATCTACGTTCATCAGCTTTAGCTGCATTAGTAGAGGCTTGAGCGGATTCGAAAAGTTTTTTCTTATTATCCACTTGTTGTTGAGTAAAAGGAGAATTGTTGCCACCACCTACATGAGCATCGTTATAACGTTTATAAGTAGTTTGTGCTCTTTCTTCATTTGCTTTTGCTTTTGCTACAATCGCGATTGCGGCTACTAATGCTTCATCTTTTTGAAAAACAGCATTTTTTGATTCAGCTAAAGCAGCTTCTGCTCTTTTTAAAGTAATTGTTTGTTCTTCATTTTGTAGACTAAAAAGTATATCGCCTTTCTTTACTTTTTTATTAGCAATAATATTTACTTCAGCAACTGTGCCTGAAACTTGAGGAACGATAGGAATATTAACAAAAACTTCTTTGCCATATTTTGCATAAGGGTGGTTATAATTCATCACCATTAATATGGCTGACAGAATAAAAACCCCGCCTAAAACAGCCGTTGGCACAGACCATTTATTTAACGGTATTTTAAATGTTTTAAAAATAACAACACAAATTGCGGTATAAGTGAGAATAATTAATAAATCCATTATTTTTCTCCCTTATCTAATTGCGCTTGACGCTCATTTAATAAAGCGACTTGTTTTTGTAAATCTGCAATTTGATTATTCAGCTGATTATCAACATTTCCATTAATAGCACTACTTTCTTTATTCAACATGCCCCAACCCACACCCGGTTTATACAGGGTTGCCCAAATCCATAGAAATGGCCAAATAGCACCTAAGGTAAATAAGCTGATCCAGCCTGCTACATGAATGGCATCTTGGTGCGGATGACCACGATGTACTGCAATTTCATAGGGAATATCGTGTATAACAATAATGCCGTAAAAAATAACAATAAAAACAAAAAATACTAAAAACAACGCAAAATAATCTAACATTTATTAATTTCCTATTTATATTTATAACTTGATTTAGAAGAAAATCGATGTAAAACAATGTACTTAAAAATAATAGTACCATATCGATGATTCGTCTATTTTAAAGGTGAAAATTCTATATCTTTAGCCTTAATCGTCATTGCAAAGAAGTTTACGTCTACTTAGCCATATATAAAAATTAATTAACCAAGTAGCACTATAAGCTTTACTTATAGTAACTTGAAAATAAAGACGGTAGAACTTATGATAATTCTAAGTTAAACATCATAGAAGCCTACAATGGCCAAAAATTTACGAAATGTTGATTTGAATTTATTATCAATTTTTGCAGCATTAATGCGAGATAAAAACCTTAGCCACTCTGCTGAAAATTTAGCAATGACACAACCAGCAGTTTCTCAAGCATTAAAAAGGTTACGGTCTTTATATAATGACCCTTTATTTGAACGTAAGGGTGGGAAAATGATGCCGACGCTTAAAGCAGAGGAAATATATCCGACAGTCAGTCAAGTATTATCAGACATTTATTCGACCATGCCTGAATCAGATA
>Ga0209395_1000467_pt1 | contig 59324 bp, 42 predicted proteins | sample GOMGulsemesocosm_3_FD_184635 | JGI IMG/M metagenome (GOLD analysis project Ga0209395, IMG submission 184635) | Methane-oxidizing microbial communities from mesocosms in the Gulf of Mexico - GOM9D Gulf of Mexico (SPAdes) (version 2) | ecosystem: Environmental > Aquatic > Marine > Cold seeps...
TAATTGTCATCCAATCCGCCTGCGACATCAATATCCACCGTTCCTACATTGGTTGTGGTGCTTGCAATCGAAGAAGCAGTTGGCTCAACAGTTAAGACCGCTGAAGTTTCAGCGTTTTTAAATCCGCTATATGAAATGGTAAACGCAGGGTTTGCATCTCCAAACGTTTTTGATTTGTCATCTGCAGTAACCGTTAGTGTTGCTTTACCGATAGTTAAGGTTCCTTTTACATGGGTAAAATCATAATTATCATCCAATCCACCCGCTACATCAATATCTACGGTTCCCACATTGGTTGTGGTGCTTGCAATCGAAGAAGCAGTTGGCTCAACAGTTAAGACCGCTGAAGTTTCAGCGTTTTTAAATCCACTATACGAAATGGTAAATGCAGGGTTTGCATCTCCAAACGTTTTCGACTGATCATCTGCAGTTACCGTTAATGTTGCTTTGCCAATTGTTAAGGTTCCTTTTACATAGGTAAAATCATAATTATCGTCCAATCCACCCGCTACATCAATATCTACGGTTCCCACATTGGTTGTGGTGCTTGCAATCGAAGAAGCAGTTGGCTCAACGGTTAAGACCGCTGAAGTTTCAGCGTTTTTAAATCCACTATAACTGATGGTAAAAGTAGGATTCGCATCTCCATAATCTCTTGATTTGTCATCTGCAGTTGCTGTTAATGTTGCTTTGCCAATGGTTAGTATAATATCTTTTGTACCTGAGCTGTAAATTCCACTTGCGGCTTGGGTAGCCCGAATGGTAATGCTTCCTACACTTCCTAAGTTGGTTGATTTATTATTTGTTCCACTTAAAGTTGTTCCAGTAGTATTGATACCTTCAATTGTATAACTAATTATTCCTCCAGAGTTAGAGGTAGCTTCTAAATCAAAGTTTGCACTACCATATTCTTTGTTGATGTTTGTAAAATTAACTGTTGGAGAAACTAAGCTAGTAGTGGTGAATGTTTGAACTGTTCCATAAGATGTGCCTTGGCTGTTTGTTGCGTATGCATTAAAAGAATATTGTGTATTTGGTGTTAGGCTGCCGATTGACTCACTAAACTCTCCATTTCCAGTTCCATTAGTGTCTTTGATAACTCCGGTTCCATCAATTAATGGGTTCGCATTGGTTGTAGTAACAGCATATATAATCCCTCTTTCTGTAACTGATGCACCTCCGTTAGCTGTTATGTTTCCAGCCAAAGTAGCTGAGAATTGAGAGATGTTATTAGCAGCTGTTGTTGTTAAAGTTGGCTTGCTGATTACTGTTACTTCTTTCGTGATTAATATATCATTACCAGCACTATCTTCAATGATGAAGTCATAAGTACCTGCAGTTAAGTTAGTTGTCTGAGGGGTTTGTGAATCATAAAGCACCCAGTTTTTGTGATGAGTTGACTCTTCTCCAGAATGAACTGTTGAAGTTCCTCTAACTCCAAATTTAAGAGGTGTAACGTTATTTTCGATTGTACGAGTGACAGAGTTTGTGTATAGGTCATCATCAGATGGTTTTACAAAATAATTGATTACTCCATCACCAATTCTTACTTTGAAATCGACCCATTTCCCTGGTGATGTGTTGTTGCTATATGAACTCGTTGGGAAATACTCTGCATTACCATTTTCTCTCGCCTGAAGACTAATAGGTGCTGTAGATCCATTATCAAAAAAATAAATACTATGGACTGCGCTCGAAATGCCGTTTTCTAATTGATCGTGAAACCCTAAAGCAAAAGCTTTGTACGCATTGTAAGTAACAAATATAGACCCCCTAAATGTAAGGCCAATTGAAGATGCATAGGTCTGGTTAGATAAAAATTTAGTGTTCCATCCACCAGAGCTAACTACTTTTAATTTTAAGTTGTCTCCACTAGTGTCGACATTCATTGCGCTTGAAGCGGTATAGTTCTGTGTATTAATTATTTGATTAACACCATCTTTGTGTAAAACTCTTTTTATAGTATAGGGCCCCACACCACCAGATGGAGTAATGTCAACACTTCCATCAGTTGATGAGTTCGTAGTTGCAGGATTTGCCGTTACATCTGCGATTAATTTACCCTGTGCAGACAAATTGTTGTATGAAAATAAAATAGCAATAATAAAAATGCTTAGTAATAGTGTTCTTTTTTTCATAATGATTGAGCTATTGTAAGGTTTTGATTTTCTGGTTGATTTTTTTATTAATAGTTTGTAAATGAATTATTGTTTTCTGTTTTACAACTAAGTATATAATTGTGGCAACGCTGCCAATTATTTTTAAAAAGGAAATGTTTTGGGTGAATAATATTGCAGCTAAAACGATGCATAGTACAAGTAGAATAATAAAGGGTTGGAAACGAATTTTTTTCAATTCCTTTAACGTTACTTTTAACGATTTTATGTGAATACTATTTTGCATAAGTGACCTAACTATTTGCAATACTACTATGTTGAAGCGGTTTTTTCCCCACCCTTTTGGGTAGTATTTTACTTTTAGTGTACGGTTTTGCTAAGGTTTTAGAAATAAACAGTTGGTATAGGGGCTATGTTTTTAGGATGGAGCACGCATCTTCGTTTGACACCAAAGACAGTGGGATTCCTGTTCGGTTCATCGTCAATTTGGCGATTGATAAGTGTTTTTTGGAAAAGTCAAAAGAACAAATATTTCTAGTTCTCGAATTTATGTTGAAGAAACCCTAGGTAATGTTGGGGGCATCAATAATGAGTTGCGAACTAAATTACCTGTGTTTTTTTAATGTGATTCTTTTCTAAAATGTAGATACCCCACCCCTGTTACACTTTTAGACTCTGACAGTTGTCTAGGTGTTACGACTGTTTCATTGATGGTGACATGAGGAGTGGTTTTATTGCTTAATTTTCTGAGTTTTGGATTGTTAGAAATGCTTTCAAAGTGAATAGGAATATGTAACGATTTATCTTTATCAACCTCTTTTATAGTGAGCGGATAAGAGGCGTCTTTGTATATCATAGAAACCAAGGTGGAGCAGGCAACCATTTCTTTTTGATGTTCATTGTTGTATTGGTTAATTAAATCTTGGATGATTCCAATCATGAAATCTGCTCCCCATGTACCAATTTGATTTTTAAGAATTTCATACAAAGCACCATCACTATAGCGCATAGAGCAAATCACTGCTAAAAGCCATGCTGTTTCATAAGAGTATTTAATAGAAACATCGTCATAAAAATGCCTGATTTGTGTATTAATGTTTTTTTCAAAATGATCAGGTTTGTCATTGTAACGATATACATAAATGTTTTTTACGCCAAAGCCTTTTAAGGTACTTTGTAAATCAGCTTGATCAATTCCATTCGTTCCAGCTTGTACAATTCTATGTAGGTTTTCTACAGGTCGATTTTCTCCCCTGTGTACATTAACATTTCCCCAAATTGCCGCATGGTAAATGTTTTTGTAATTTTTAAGATCGGCACCTGGATCAAACCACGGAATCATATATAGTAATAAATAGAAGGCAGCGGGCATTAACTTCTCTTTATTATCCATTTCAGACATGTTAGGTAATAGCTCGTAAAATGTTAAAAGATTGAAGTCTTGGTTTTCAAAAATAAGGATGTCCCCAATTTGTAGGTCTGATTCTTTTAATTCTTTCATTTTTTTTGAAAATGTAATTCGTTAATTTTAGTTTTTATTGTTTTGATGCGTTTGGATTCCAAGTACATATTTGTAAGTTGTAGCACGCCAAATAGTGCTACTATAAAATACGTAATTATTAGTGCCACTTGATAGGTTGGAAAAATAAGCATTAATATAGTATTGAAGCCCATGGTTACAAATGCAAAAAGTACCTTTTTTTTTGTTTTTTGAAGTCGTGCCTTTTTTTCATGTAATATGGCCTGTAATGATTTTATATGTATTTCTTTGTGACTAATTCCCTTTCAAATTTTATACAATTTTAAAAAGATTTAATCAATTGTATCCTATCCTTTCGTATAGTTTTTAATGAAATAAGAGTAAATGAAGATATGCTATTTGCTAAATAAAATTCTTGTATTGATTTCGTTTCTTTTTTTTATATCCAATTTCTCGTAAATATTTCTGGTATGAAACTTTACTGTATTAATGGAAACAAATAACTCATCAGCAATTTTTTTGTTGCTTACTCCTTTGGCTAAATACAAAAATACATCAGTCTCTCTCGCTGTTAATTCGTGTTTATCAGCAATGGATTCAATTTTGTTTTCAAGAATATTTTCTTCTTTAGAAGGGGCAGATTGCATTTTTGCTTCTAATATTAATACTTGAGATATGTATTCTTTTAATTGACTCCTTATCAAAGTGTTTTCTTCTTGCATTCCTTTAATTCTATAAGCCAATGCGAATGATAGTAGTACAATTTCTAGTGCTCCTCCTAACTCTAGAGATGATAACACAAGTTGATTGCTAGGGAGCCATCCTGCACCATGCATAGTTCTAGTTGTAAGTCCTAAAACATAAGGTATCCAGGCTATTAGGTAGAATTTAGCGGGCCTGAATCCTTTTCTGAATATAATTATTGCTATGATTATGTATGAAGGAAAGGAACATAATACGAGCCATCTACCAAAAGGAGTGATTTGTTCAATACTAAGAAATAGGCTCAGAATTGTTAATAACAAGCTTAGCAGTGCGATACCCCACATAAATTGATCCATTCCGTTGCTATATTTTTTTAACTGTAAGAACTCTGCTGCAAATCGACTTGAAAAGAACATGCTAATACCTGCAAAAGTGACGTAAATTGTTGCATCGAGGCCAGGTGAATTGGGCCATAGGAATTGATCTCCTAATCCATTTGTTGAAACCGTAGTTAAAATTGAAAATACCGTTGTTCCAACATACAGTAAATAGGCTTTGTCTTTTAATGAGAAATACAATAGTAAATTATAGATAGCCATTACTATCATAAGGCCAAAAAATATTCCTAAAAGTAGACTTGGTAGATGTGTTTGCCCATTCAAAAGACTGAATTCAGGTCCTTCTTGTAACGAAACGGTATGGATGATAAAATCATTAAACCTCATTCGATTTAATGTGTTTTCTAAAAAGAGGAGCATTAAAAAAGATTTTTTAATGTAGATTCTTAAGTCTCAAAATTTGGAGGTTATTCTTTTGAGCGTATAGAAACTACAAGCATGAAACGTCTGTTTAAAATCAAAAATACTACATTTTATGTTTTTAATCATTATTTATTTTGAGAACTGAAAATTGATTAAAAGATGCTTCTAATGAAATTATATTATAGGTTAAGAATAAGGATTAGAAGCCTTATTTCTATTGATGATTTATTGTTTTTTACATTCGTTTTTGAAATGTTACATCAGAAAGGAATGTAACATTTATACTGAATTCTCGTCTTAACTATATAACCATTAAACTTTAAACCATGAAATCATTTGCACACCCACGAGTCAACGAAAGAGGAATTTTAACATCTGCTTATAAGCAAGAAATTAAATATAGTATTAGCGATATGAAGCGAAAATCTTTATCTCGTATTAAGTCTTCTATTTTAAACAGTCATGACAAACTTCAAAGTCAAGCCGGAACTGTTTTACAAGTATCACTTTTTGCCATTACCTTGGTAGTTATCCTATTTTAGAAATAAAAAAAACTCACTTTCTAAACCTAGAAAGTGAGTTTAATATGTTTATAAATTGAGTACTTAACTCAATACTTCTTTAATTCTTCTGATTGCTTCTTGCAATTGCTCAACAGATGCAGCATACGACATTCGAATACAGTCTGGAGCACCAAAAGCTTCTCCTGTTACTGTTGCAACATTTGCTTCTTCTAATAATAACATAGAAAAATCGCCAGCTGTTTTAATTTCTTTTCCTTTGATTGTTGTTCCAATAAAAGCAGAAATGTCTGGGAATACATAAAAAGCTCCATCAGGAATATTTAATTTGAATCCTTCAATTTCTCCAAGTAAATCTAACACCATATCTCTTCTGGTTTTAAATTCATCTACCATATACTTAATTTTAGAAACAGGTGCTAAAACAGCAGTAATTGCCGCTCTTTGCGCAATACAATTTGCTCCAGAAGTAATTTGGCCTTGCATTTTATTACATGCTTTTGCAATCCATGTAGGTGCGCCTATATATCCTATTCTCCATCCGGTCATGGCAAAAGCTTTAGCCAATCCATTTACGGTAATAGTTCTGTCGTACATGCTTTCAATTGCGGCAAAACTAAATGTTTCAGTTCCGTAATTGATGTGTTCGTATATCTCATCAGATAAAACAAAAATTTGAGGATGCTTTTCTAAAACTGCCGCCAATGCTCTGTATTCTTCTTGAGTATACATGCTTCCACAAGGATTGTTTGGCGAGTTAAAAAAGATCATTTTTGTTTTTGGCGTTATTGCGGCTTCTAATTGAGCTGGAGTAATTTTGAAATCGTTGTCTATTGAAGACGGGATCTCAACAAATTTCGCTTCGCATAAAGTAGCAATTGCAGAATAACTTACCCAATAAGGTGCTGGTAATAAAACCTCGTCTCCAGGGTTTAATAAGACTTGTGCAATGTTTGCGATAGATTGTTTTGCTCCTGTAGATACAACTATCTGGTTTGGTTGGTACTCAAGATTATTATCGCGTTTAAACTTTACGCAAATCGCTTCTTTCAGCTCAACATATCCATCAACAGGTGTGTACGAATTGTAGTTTTGATTGATGGCTTCAATTGCAGCATCTTTGATGAAATCAGGCGTGTTAAAATCTGGTTCTCCCAAACTTAAGCTGATAATGTCTTTACCGGCTAATTTTAATTCTCTAGCTTTTGCAGCCATTGCCAACGTTTGTGAAACGGGCAGGCTGTTAATTCTGTCTGATAATAAATTTGACATGATTTTTGGTTGTGTGTATAGTTGTTTGTTGTTATGCTATTTCAGGTTGTTTCCCTAAATTCCCTAAATGTTTAAAGTGCTCAATAACCGCTTTTCGCATTGTTTGGTATTCGTTATAAGGTAAATTAAACTCCTTGGCAGTATCCTTTACAATCTTTGCCAATTTATCATAGTGCACATGTGAGATATGTGGAAACATATGATGTTCTACTTGATGATTTAATCCACCAGTATAAAAATTTACAATCCAATTACTAGGTGCAAAATTAGAGGTTGTGTATAACTGGTGCACAGCCCAAGTGTGTTCTAAATTCCCCTCTTTATCTGGCACAGGCATTGTTGTGTTAGGTACAATATGCGCTAATTGAAAAACCAAACTTAAAATCATTCCGGCAGTATAATGCATTACAAAGAATCCAACCAATACTTTCCACCAAGCAACGTCTAAAACCAAAAGAGGTAATACAATCCAAAGAGCATAGTACACAACTTTTGAAATGATCAACTTTGTCCATTCTATTTTAGGGTTCGGAAACTTACCATACGAAAGTTTACGTTTTAAATAACGGTGCATTTGCTTAACGTCTGTAGTTATTGCCCAGTTTATAGTCAACAATCCATATAAAAAAATGGAGTAAAATTTTTGAAATTTATGAATAGGAAACCATTTAGAATGTTGTGAAAAACGAATAACTCTTCCTGCATCTATATCTTCATCATGGTCCTTCACATTTGTAAACGTGTGGTGCAGTACATTGTGTTGTACTTTCCAGTTATACACATTACCAGCTAAGATATAAATACTACTACCCATTAGTTTATTTACCCAATTTCTACTAGAAAAAGAATCGTGATTACTATCGTGCATTACATTCATTCCAACACCAGCCATTCCAACACCAGTAACTACCATTAATAAGCCCATTAACCATTGTGGCATAGAAACGGTTAAGATTAAAATAAAGGGAACTAAAAACATTGAAAACATAATAATTGCTTTCGTGTAAAGTTTCCAGTTTCCAGTTCTTTTAAGGTCATTATCTTTAAAATAGCTGTTTACACGTTTGTTTAACGTCCTGAAAAACTTGGCTTTATCTATTCTCGAAAATTGTATAGTTTTCATATGTGTCTCTTAATAAGTGGCAAAAATATGCTTTTTGTAGTAGCTATTTATGATAAACGTCAGTTTTTGTTACGAATTGTTTGTAAACAATTAACTATTTTTGCATTTTATTACTTATTTATGGAAATTATACAGAAATACTTTACAGATATAACTGAAACTCAAATCGAGCAATTTGCTAAATTACAAGAGTTATACAAAGATTGGAACTTGAAAATCAACGTGGTTTCACGTAAAGATATAGATGAGTTGTACTTACGTCATGTATTGCATTCTTTAGGAATTGCAAAAGTGATGGAGTTTAAACCAGGTGCTAAAGTACTAGACGTTGGAACTGGTGGAGGTTTTCCTGGGATTCCGTTAGCAATATTATTCCCAGAGACACAATTTCATTTGGTAGATAGTATTGGTAAAAAAATAAAGGTTGTAAATGAAGTATCAGAAGGTTTAGGTTTGCAAAATGTAAAGACGACTCATGGTAGGGTAGAAGAGGTAAAAGAACAATACGATTTTATTGTCAGCAGGGCCGTTGCACATATGGAAACCTTTGTAGGGTGGACCAAAGGTAGAATTGCTAAAAAGCAAAATCACCCTTTAAAAAACGGAATTCTGTATTTAAAAGGTGGTGATTTGTCTGAAGAGCTAGAAAAATATACGTCTGCTACTATATATGATTTACCAAACTACTTTGAAGAAGACTTTTTTGAAACTAAAAAAGTAGTGCATTTAGCAATGAAGTTTAAAGGCTAATTATCATAATTATTACTTGATGTTTTCTAAATCAATTTTGTAAGAATTCAAATTTGGGTTTTTACTTTTTTCTGCATATTTAATTGCTTTCGTGAAAAAATAAATTGCTTTTTTTCTGTTGCCTTTTATTAAATGTGCTTTCCCTATGCCATTATGAGCGCCAGGAGATTCAGGGTTCTTCTTTGTGATTTTAGTATACAATTGTATCGCTTCATTTGGCTTGTTATTGTTTAAATAAACTTTTGCATATGAGTCAATTTGCCAATTTCCAAGGTTTTCAATAAAAGTGGTTTTTTTGAACTCATTCATTAACAACTCGAAGGTGGCAAAATGATTTTCTCGAACTGCAAGGCGTACTAGAATTGACCTTCCCCATTGCCCCATATCTTCTGATACACCGTATTTTAGAGCCCTTTTTTTATAGAATTCTTTGACGTATTTTAATCCACCTTTTGTGGTGAAGTCATGTATATTCTTAAATTCTAACAAGGGGAAATCATAAAAATAAGCTCTCAGTCCGTATGCCATTGTTTCAACAGGGCTGATTCTGTGCCCAAAGGCACCATGAGCACTTATTTCTTTATACTTCCAATCAAAACTTTCAGGGGCTTTTTCGGTTAATATTTTAATCGTTGGTTTTACCCAATCGTTTTCTTCTTCTTTTGTTCCTGCTATATACAAGAAACTTTCTAGGTTTTTATGTTTTGAAAGTAAGTTTTTAACTATAGATGGGGTGTAAAATACAGGTGTAGCAGCTAGATATCCACTAAAAAGATTGGGCTTTTCTGAAAGTGTATTTATTACAAATCCTCCAGCAAATTGCCAACCAAAAAGGAGTCGTTCATTAGAAGTCCTTAAATTTTTATCTATATATGAAATCACTTCGTTTTCTATAAAATTAAGCGCGTTTTTTAGGTTAGATGTCCCCAAAAAAGTTCTCCTTTTCGCCCAGTTAGTCGTAATCCCAACTACAATAAAATCGGGCATGGATTTAAAGTCAGTTTCATTCCCTGTAAAAACGTTGCTTAATGATACGGCTGAAGAAAACCAATTTTGTCCATCAAGGACATATAATACTGGGTATTTAGTGGAAGTGTTTTTGGTGTAGTTATCAGGAAGATGTACCTGTAGTTGTTGGTTTTCTCCAGTTATTTTTGAGTGAAACGTGTAATTTAAACCTGTAATAGTATCAGTTTTCTTTTTTTGGGCATTTATGCTGGTTGCAAATAACAAGGTCAATACTATTGAAATATTTTTTAGATTCATGTTTCTTAACATTAGAGGGTTACTTGTTTTAAAAGGCAAGTTTAGTAGAAGTTTTCTTAATAATTAAAGTTTTAGAATTACTTTAAGATAAGTTTAAGGTTTGTGCTCAACTTTTTTCTCCTGATGAGAATCACGATTGTGTATACTCTTTTTAGAACAGTAAGTTTAATTTTTTGCTCGAAACTTCTTCGGAATTGGATTCTTCTTGCTTGCTTGTTGCCAATAAATATTTACAATCCACCAACGATTGTTATCGTATAATAGTTGAACACTGTTAATTCCTGTCATAAATGGTGTTTCGTCTGCTTCACTGCGATACGCCTCATAGGTTGTGAATACCTGTGCAATATTTCCGAACTTATGTACAGATCGAGCAGTCTCTTTTTCAAAAAAACCATTGTCAACCAACCATTTTCCTGAAGTATTAATATAATCTTGTGGTGTCATATATTTGGCAACATGAACTCCTTGTTTATTCGTTCCAGTCGGAATTAATTTTGCTTCTGGTCTAAATAGGTATTTGAATAATTTCCAATCTCTAGCTTCTCCTTTTTCACCAGAGATTACATTGTACAAAGTTTTAATTGTACTATCTAAGGTGGTTACTTTAAATGAGTATGTATCTGATTGTGCAACTGTTTTTAAGTTCACTAATACCAATAGTGTAAAAAGTAGGATGTTGAGTTTTTTCATAATGTGATATATTAAAAATCCCCGCCATGAATTTCGAAGCGAGGATTTGTGAAAATTAATTTGTTTTTGTTGGCTTTGGAAAAAGAGGAGGTTTAATATTCACCTTTTTAGTGCCTCTTAATTGTTTTAGCAACTCCTGTACTGCTCTTTCTAATTGCGGGTCATTTCCTAATTCTAATGCTTTGGCATTTTGTCTCACAGCAATATCTGGAGCAACTCCAGAATTTTCTGCAACCCATTCATTTTTAACTGGATCAAAAACAGCATTGTCTGGTGCTGTTAAAGAACCACCATCAATCAATCTATAATGTGTAGAAGATTTTACCAACCCACCCCAAGTTGTTGCACCAATCAATAAACCTGCTTTTTGTTGTCTAAATACCCATGGGAAAAAATCTCCACCAGAACCTGCAAGTTCATTAATCAATAATACTTTTGGTCCCATAATTCCTGCAGGCAAACGCATTGGTTTTCCATTTGGCACTTCATTTGTCAATGCAGCTCTAGGCTTTCGTGTCATTAAATCTACCATATAGTCATCTAACAATCCTCCACCGTTAAAACGCTCGTCAATAACAGCACCTTCTTTGTCTTGTTGCGCAAAGAAATATCTGTTAAAAGAAACAAACCCAGGTCCGCCAGTATTTGGCACCCAAATATAGCCCAATCTTCCATTAGAAAGTTTGTCCACCCTTCTTCTGTTGTTTTCTACCCAAGTACGTTGACGTAAAGAATTTTCGCTTCTAATTGGCTTAACAATTTCTTTCCATGCACCTTTAAAAGTTGGTTTAGTATTGATGTGAAGTGTTGTTTGTTTATTCGCTGTCCCATCTAAAAATTGGTAAATGTTATCTGTAGCTGAAATTTCTTGATTGTTAATTCCAACCAAATACTGTCCCTGCTTAATTTTCATTCCAGGTTGATCTAATGGCCCATTCAAACCAGGATTCCAGCTTTCTGAGGTGTAAATACGTTTGATTTGCCATTTTCCTTGTCTAGCAATAAAATCTGCACCTAATAATCCGCCAGTTGCTCTATCCCCTCTAGGGATATCACCTCCGCGAACAAAACTATGTCCAACAGATAATTCTCCATTTACCTGATCTAAAATGTAATTTAGATCAGCCCTGTGTTTTACAAATGGAATTAATGGCGCATATCTTTTGTACACTTTATTCCAGTCTCTTCCATGCATATTCGGATCGTAAAAATAATCACGCTCGTAGCGCCAAGCTTCTTCAAACATTTGATTCCATTCCTTTAAGCGGTTTAGTTTCATGTTAAAATCAAGCTTTAGCGTTTTGGCACTTTTGGCATTTGGTCCAGAGGTTTTTGCTACTTTCCAGTTTCTACCGGCTCTTACAACCATATGTTTCCCATTAGGAGAAACACTATAAATACGCAATCCTTTTCCGAATTCCTTGGCTTTTAGTTTTTTTAAGTCAAACTTATGTACAGTTGATCCTTCTGTAATAAACATAAACCCGCTAGGTCCAGAAACAATACCTCTATAGTTTCCTCTTAAAGGTAAGGCCATAATACGACGAGCAATACCATCAAAATCAATGATTACTTTTTTGTCTTTTTTAGTATCGTTTTTTTTCTTAACGTCTTTCTTTTTGTCGTCTTTTTTACTTTTTTTGTCTTTCGATTTTTCTTTCTTCACTACTTCTTCATCGCTTTTTGGTTTAAAAGGAGAAGCGTCTTTTTTTGCTAAGTTTATTACATAAGCAGCATAATTTGGTCTTGCGGTCATAGAGCTTGTATTTGCCCAGCCAGAGCGCAAAGCCACATCTGTACTTGCTAAAAAGTATAAATGTTTATGGTCTAAATCCCAAGCGGGTGAAAATGAATCTGCAAAAGAATCTGTAATAGCGGTAATTTTATTAGTTACTATAGACCAAACTTTAATTCGCTTTAAACCGTTGTCACCAGATTTCGCATAGGCCAACCAGTTTGAATCTGGGGACCAAGTGATTCCCATGCGTCCACGTTCAAGGTTATTACCTGCATTGTCAATAGTTTTAATAGTTTTTGCTTTTAAGTTTACAATTCTAATGCGTGTATCATCATCTACAAAAGCAATTTGTTTTCCGTCTGGAGACCACATTGGTTCCCATGCCATTTTAGAAACGCCAATAGAAATAACCTCAGTTTTCGCAGTACCATCTTGATTGGTTAAGTGTAAGGCATACCCTTTTCCATTAGCGTCAGAAAACCACGCAATTTTATCGCCTTTTGGAGACCAGATTGCAGCTCTATCTGCAGTACCAGAACTTTGTGTAATATTTCTCGAATCTCCAAATTCTACTGGAGTTGTAAAAATATCACCGCGAGAAGCCATTACAACTCTTTTTCCATTGGGAGATATACTAGCGTAATCTACTCTTGTATTTACGTTTTCCCATTTCGTTGCTGTCCAAGGAAAATCTCCTTTGATAGTAATCTTTAATCGTTTCGTTCTGTTGGTTTTAATATCCAATGTGTGTAAATAACCTGCTTGTTCAAAAACGATGGTGTTTTTATGTCCGCCTAAAGATTTCACAGCAGTTCCTTTAAACTTGGTAACCTGTTTTACTGCGTTGGTTTTAGTATTGTAAAGCCAGATATTTGATGTGTGTGTTCTGTCTGATAAAAAATAGACGGTATCACCCATCCAAACAGGTTGTTTGTCTGTTGTTTTGTTATTTGGTAATAATGTTTCGGTCAAAGTTTTTAAATCGATAATGATCAACGGGGTGTTTTGTCCACCACGATAATCTCTCCATTCTTCGTCCCAACGTCTCATTTTATCAATAACCAGTTTTTTCCCGTTCGAAGAATATGATCCAGAAGTTGCCCATTGTTCAAATAACTTTGTGGCTGGTCCGCCATTTACAGAAACAGTGTATAGTCTGTTGAATCTACTTGGAGCTGTGTCTCTATTGGAAGCGAATAATACATCTTTTCCATCATTTGTCCATCCTCTGGCAACATCAGCACTTGTGTGCCAAGTTAATCTTTTGGCTTGTCCTCCAGTAATTGGAACAATGTAGACGGCAGAGGTGCCTGCTCTGTTAGAGGTAAATGCGATCCATTTTCCATTAGGAGATATATGAGGATTGCTTTCTACAGCTGCTGTAGTTGTTAATCTCGTTGTAAGATTACTAGATAAATTGGTTGTCCAAATATCACCACCATAGACAAAAGCTACTTGGTTTCCATGAATGCTTGGTTGTCTTAGCAATCTTGTTTCTTGTGCAGAGATTGCTGTTGTTGTTAACAACAGTGTAAAAACGGCAATACTTCTTAAAATAGATTTCATAGGTTTACTGTTTGATTTTTTCTGAAGTTTTGTTTAATAGAACAGGCTGCCCAAAACCTAATTCATTTAAACGGTCTAATTGCGATTCAGCATCACCAACAAATAACCAAATCATTTGATTTGGGTTGATGTATTTCTTCGCTAATTCTTGGATTTTTTCAATAGTCATATCGTTTACAATCTTTTCTCTGTCTTTTACATAATCAGCGTTTAAATTGTAATTACTCATGTTTTGTAGCATATTTAGTTTTGCACGCATTGTTTCAAAACGTCTTGCATTGCTTTTAATTAAGAAGCCTTTTGTAGTCGCTAAATCTTTTTTAGAAAAATTGGTTGGATAGTCTGTAATTATTTTTTTTACTAATTGCGCAGATTCTAATGTAACATTAGTTCTAACTCTACTAAAAATGGTGAATGGCCCGGCAGCTTTGGACCCTGAGAAACTAGAGCCAATACCATAGGTATACCCTTTTCCTTCTCTTAACTCTTGTGTTAATTGAGAAGCAAACCCACCACCACCAAGAATGTAGTTCATCACAGTTGCTGCGTAATAATCTTTATCTGTTGCAGCTAAAGCCGGTGCTCCAAAACTGATTACTGACTGTTTTGCCTTTGGTACATCGTAAAAATATATGATTGGTTTATTGGGTGCCTTCGGGGTTTTATAAACAGGAATTGTCACTTTTTTTGCCGCCCATTTAGAATTGATGTTTTCTAAGGAAGCCAATACTTTTTCTTTATCAATATCGCCAACAATATGTATTTTGGCAACGGAAGGAGAAATATAACTTGAGTAAAAAGTTTTTAAATCCTCCAAGGCAACTATATCCATAGAAGCAATAGTTCCTAATGTGTTCTTTGAGCGAATGTTGTCTTTTCCATAAATCAATTCATTATATAGATTTTGTGTGATCGCTGTCGGGCTCGCCTCCTGTTGACGCAAATTGCCAACTACAGATTTTTTAATCAATTCAAATTCTGTTGCATCCCATCGTGGCTCTAATAACATCTCTTCTACTAAAGCTAATGTTTTTGTGTAGTTTTTAGCCAGTGTATTACCGCTTATTGTGATGCTTTCTTTTGAAGCAGAAATTCTAATTGAAGCTCCGAGTTCTTGAATAGCTTCTTCTAGTTGTGCAACTGTTTTGTTTTTTGTTCCTCTGTTGAGTAATCGTGCAGTTAAATTCGCCACACCTAATTGGTCCATTTTTTCTAATAACTGCCCGCCGTCAATAACTAAATTAAAACGAACCAAAGGAACTTCACTATTTTCAATGCCATAGACTTTAATTCCACTTGATAGCGTGTTTTTCCAAACTTTAGGGACGTTTAGTGTAGGAGACTTGCCATAAGGAGGTTCTGTTGATCTGTCAAGAGAGGAAGGTGTTTTTGTGTATGTCGCTGCGGTTTTTGGGTTGAATTTTTCTTCAGCTCCTTGGACTATTTTTTCTTCTTTAATAATGGCCTCCGTAGAACCTTTGAGTGCTAATTTTGCCATTCCCTTAGGTACAAAACTTGTAGCTATAAAGTGTTTTCCTTTGATGTAGGTATTGTAAACTCGCATCACATCTTCTTTAGTGACACCTAGAGTTAAGCCAATTTCTTTATTGATAAATCCTGGATCACCAGCATAGGTATTGTATGAAGCTAAATTGGTTCCTTTACCAATTACACTAGATAAGCTATTGTAAAATTGCGTTTCTTGACCGGCTTTGATTCGGTTTAAATCTTTTTCAGGAATTCCGTTTTCTTCAAACTTTTTAAAAGCATTGTTTATTCCGTCATTGATTTCGTTTAAGTCTATATTTTTAAATCCGCGAACACTCAATTGCATTTGGCCTGCTAGTTCAGAAGACCAATTCCACATGTTTGTAAAAGAAGTTAGTTTTAAATCGTCAACCAATACCTTACTTAGAGGGGCGTTTTTTCCTTGAGATAAATACTGCGTTAAAATATCTAAAGCATACGAATCTTTATGGTACAATTCTACTGTTGGCCAAGCAAAAGTTAGCATTGGTAATCTAGCAAAGTTGTCCTCGAAATACAAAAATTTAGAGATCCCTACGATTCCCGGTCTTTTTTCTTGAGGATTAATATCTTCACCTCTAGGAATTTCATTAAAGTATTTATATATCCATTCTTTTGCTTGCGCTGGGTCAAAATCTCCTGATAAAACTAGGGTTGCATTGTTTGGTACATACCATTTTTTAAAGAAATTTTTTACATCTTTCAAGGTGGCATTTTGTAAGTGTTCTAGAGAACCTATGACTTGCCAGTTGTACGGATGATCTTTTGGGTATAAATTACGATCAATAATTTGTTGGTTAAAACCATATGGAGCATTATCTACACGTTGTCTTTTTTCATTTTTTACGACTTGCTTTTCTTTTGCTAAAACAGGATTTGTTACCGTATTAATAAACCAGCCTAGTTTGTCTGCTTCTGCCCAAATCATTTTTTCTAAAGCGTCATTTGGAATGGTTTGCAAATAGTTTGTTCTGTCTCTCGAGGTAGATCCATTTGCTCCAGAGCCACCAATTCTAGCACTCATTTTGTCTAAGCCTCCTTTTCCTAAATTTTCAGATTCAAGGAATAATAAATGTTCAAATAAATGTGCAAAACCTGTTCTTCCAGCAATCTCTCTAGCAGAACCAACATGTGCCATTAATTCTACGGCAACCACAGGGTCAGATTTATCAATGTGAAATACAACTTGCAGTCCGTTTTTTAGTTCAAATTTTTCAAAAGGAACATTTAAGGAGGTTTTTGTTTCTTTTTTATCTGTGCTGCAAGCAACGATTAGAATTGCAAAAGCGGCGAATAGAATTTTTTTAATCATTATGGTAGTTGTTTGTGTGTAATATTTTTTTGACGACGCTAAATATACAAAATATTGAAATTCAACAGTGTTAAAGAAATGGTAGTATTTTGTTGCAATAAAAAATCTCACCAAATACCGAAACAAGTTCAGCATTAGATGAGATTTTTGAAAAAGTAAAATGGATTTATTATTTAGCGGTGCAAAAAAACTTTTGTCCATCCCATATAGCTTCACTTACCTTTCCTTTTTTAATGTTAAAAATGATATACTTCCAACGTCCAGGTACCATTTGTACATTAATAGAATTTCTTATTCTTCCCGCATGAGCAGGTGTGGATGTTAAGTTCCCTAACTGAGCTATTAAACCATTGGGGGTTTCTTTAATGATTAAGTCGCCAAAGAATTTACTTTTAAATGTGCCGGCATACTTTGAGAGTGGTAAATCTAAACTCCATTTAATTGTTTTTCTTTTTTGATTTTTAGCATGTACAGCCACAATTCTATTTTTGATTTGACTGTTGAAATCTTTTATTTTTTTAGTGTAATATCCTTTAATGTTTTTTCTGCCAGAGAAATAATCAAATACATAAGAGGTGAGTTGCGTTGTTAGAAAAATTCCCATTCTGCTTTTTTCATTTGCCATAATTACAATACCTGTTTTGTTTGAAGGCATAAAAGTTACATTGGCGACAGCACCTGTAAATCCACCTGAATGATGTATGATTGTATCTCCAAGGCTTGTAATTCCTTGATTCCATCCATACCCATACCCATAATCTTTAACTCCTAGAAAAGAGTCAGACTGATTTGCAAATTTTGATTGGCTTTTAGTAATTAAATCCACATCAAAAATTTGCTTTCCATTGAGTTTTCCATTGTTTAAATGCATAATTATAAGCTTAGACATATCTCTTGGTGTGGAGATAATTCCGCCAGCCGCATGCATAATATTGTCTTTTTTTTCTAGATATAGTCTCTTTAATTCCCTAGAAGGATTTAGTTGCTTGTGTGGTTTTGAAATTTTCCAACCGTTGTTTTTTGCGGTTGACATATTAGTACTTGATTGTTTCATCTGTAATGTTGTAAAGACTTCTTCTTCTACAATAGTTTTCCAGCTTTTACCGAATTCTCTTTTAAAGATCATTCCTACTATATTGTATCCTAAATTGGTGTATTCAAAGGCTCCAAATGGAGCATCCGAATTTACTTTGGTAAGAAATTTAAGCTGCTTAAAAAGCAATTTATCGTTTTGTATACCGGTATATGCAGTAGAATTAATCATTCCCGGAATGTCAATCCCTGAGGTATGGATAATCAATTCATGAATTGTTATTTTATCTGCTTTTAATTCTGGAGCAAATTTTATTTCAGGAAAATAATCAGCTAAAGAAGTGCTAAGGTTTAGTTTGCCCTTTTCTTCGAGCGATAATGCTGCTAACGCAGTAAAGGATTTTGTAATAGAAGCAATGTAGAAAAGTGTTGATTCGTCTACTTTTTCGCCAGTAAGAACATCTGTAGTTCCAAAATATTTTTCAAAGATAATTGCATCATCTTTAATTACTGCCAACGCAAGACCATGTTTCGTGCCCAATGCATTAATAGCAATATCTATAAACTCAGAATAGGCCTTTTTGAATTCAGGATATGATGGTTTTTGATTGCTCTGACAAGATAAGATTAAGAATGAGAAGCAAGCAATTAGGAATAGGTGTTTGATATGAATTTTGTTCATTTTAGTATGATGTATTTTGTTTTTTGGCAAAACTATAGCTTCTGTTAAATGAAAAATAGAACAAATTAAACATTCAATAAATTAGAAATAGCTTTTGGAGTAAAGGTTGTTGTTTTTTTCAATTCTCTTGAAAAATGACTTTGATCTGAGAAGCCAGAATCGTAGGCAATCTGTGTTAGGTTGCCACTGTTGTTTGTTATTTTAGATACAGCATAATGAATTTTCAATTGTTTTTGATAAGATTTAATGCCTGTTCCAAAATACGCTTTAAAAATTTTTCCTAAATATGCTGGGTGTACGTTTGCTTCTTTTGCTAATCTAGAGACTTGTAAAGTCTCTAAGAAATGAAGATCAATAATTTCTTTGATGTTTTTAAGCCAGAGAGGAACTGAGTATTCAGTGTTTTTTAGTGTTAAGTGTTCCTTTATTTTGTAAATGTTTTTTTGTCTGTCGTTATTGTTAATAAGGTTGATAAAGTATTTTAACGTGTTGTTTTGGTGAATTATTTCCCAGTTCTTACAATCCAAATTATAGTGCTTCCAATCGTAGATGTTTAGTGATAATATGGTGCAGTTCTCTGTAAATATATCACTATGAGTAAGTGCTTGTGGTTTAATTAATAAGCTGCCAGGTTTAACTAATGTTGTTCCAGTTACTGTATGTTCAATTAAGCGACCAGAAAGAAGTAAACTAATTGATAAATAATCGTGGTTATGCGGTTGCATATTATTTTTGAACTCTGAATAATGTGACTTCTTAATTTTTATAGAACCGTCTTCAAAATATGTTTTGTCTTTTTCTATTGAGCTCATTAATTCATACAGGATAAAGATGTTGTTTTATGTCCTGCCAAATGTAAAGGATTGGCTTGTATGTAAATAATCAGATGTTATGAGCCATCGATTTATTGTTCTGAATTGTAAACAAAAAAAACCTCATCAAAATATGATGAGGTTTTTTAATAAAATGAATTTTTATGTATTATCCTAAATACGAATATTTAAAATCTGTAGGAGTCACAAATGTTTCCTTAATTAAGCGAACAGAAGTCCAACGTAATAAGTTCTGAGCAGAACCTGCTTTGTCATTTGTTCCAGAAGCTCTAGCACCTCCAAAAGGTTGTTGTCCAACAACAGCTCCAGTTGGCTTGTCGTTTATGTAGAAGTTTCCAGCAGCATTTTCTAATGCTTTAGAAGCTTTTTCAACAATATATCTATCTGTAGAGAAAATTGCTCCAGTTAAAGCATACTCTGTAGATTCGTCCACTAATTTTAAGGAAGCTTCCCATGCTGCATCTTCGTATACAAAGATTGTCATTACAGGGCCAAATAATTCTGCGCACATTGTTTTGTACATCGGGTCTTTTGCAACAATAACAGTTGGCTCAATAAAGTAACCAACAGATTTATCGTGACCACCACCAATAATAACATCGGCATCAGCATCCGTTTTAGCAGCGTCTAGAAAGCTTGCGATCTTGTCAAAAGAACCTTCGTGAATTACGGCATTTACATAGTTCGATGGATCTTCTGGAGAACCCATTTTTATTTCACTTGCTTGTGCAATTAAATGTCCTTTTACTTCCTCCCACATTGAAGCAGGGATAAAAGCTCTTGAAGCGGCAGAACATTTTTGTCCTTGATATTCAAAAGTACCTCTCGTAATTCCTGTTGCAACTTGCAAAGGGTTTGCAGAATTGTGAGCCCAGATGAAGTCTTTCCCGCCAGTTTCTCCAACAATTCTTGGATATGTTTTATAGTTGTGAATGTTATTTCCTATTTGTTTCCATAAATTTTTGAAAACATGTGTAGATCCTGTAAAGTGTAGTCCAGAGAAATCCGGAGAAGCTAATACTGTGTCAGTAATCATTACTGGATCACCATATACAACGTTTATTACGCCGTCAGGCAACCCTGCTTCTTTAAATAAATCTACAATTACTTGTGCAGAATATGCTTGATGATCAGATGGTTTCCAAACGATAACATTACCCATTAAAGCAGGTGCTGCAACTAAATTAGCGGCAATTGAAGTAAAGTTAAATGGTGTGATTGCGTATACAAATCCTTCTAGTGGTCTGTACTCAACTCTGTTCCAAATTCCAGGTGCAGAAGCAGGCTGATCTTTAAAAATATCCGTCATGTATTGTACATTGAAACGGAAAAAGTCAATCATTTCACATGCAGCATCAATTTCTGCTTGATGCACATTTTTAGATTGGGCTATCATTGTAGCGGCATTCATTCTTGCTCTATAAGGACCCGCTAATAATTCAGCAGCCTTTAAAAAGATAGAAGCTCTTTCCATCCAGCTAACATTAGACCATGCTTCTCTTGCGGCCAATGCTGTAGAGATTGCAGTATCTACATGAGATTTTTCAGCTGTGTGATATTGTCCAACAACATGTTTATGGTCATGTGGAGGAGTGATGTTTCTGGTGTTACCAGTTCTTACTTCTTCACCATTAATGTGCATAGGCACATCAATATTGCTATTAAACATTGCTTTGTAAGTTGCTAAAAGCTCTTCTCTTTCTGGAGACCCTGGAGCATAGCCTTTAACTGGCTCGTTTACTGCTTCTGGAACTTTAAAAAAACCTCTTCCCATTTTTAGTGTGTTTTATTTTTAGTTTGTTTTTCTTTCTTTAAGTGAAACCAAGTGATTATTTTGCGACTCATTAGTTACAAAGAAATCAAATAATTAAGATTCACTTTTCAAGTGGCAAAGTTACAATTTATTTTTAGTTATACTGAGTTGATTTTATCTTGGTAATTATCAGAAATAGATACTATATTATATTTGTCGTTACGTGTTTGTCATAAGGAATAACGATTTATTTTAGCGTCAGAAAGTGTTGTACGAGTCTATAAAGAAGTAGAAGTCTAGAAATGTATCTTCTTTAATTTAGAGTTTTAAAAAAAATAATCAAAACTCAATCACAGCCAATAAATTCAAAGACTAGAAAGTTCATGAATAATGAAATGTATGCGTGTGGGGATTAGAAGTATTATTTATTGAGAAAATCATTTATAGTTGAAATTATTTTGTAGTATTGCGTAAGTATTAATTTTAAAAAAAAAATGTTATGTTGTACAATCAATGGTTTAATTATTTTGTAGCTAAAGGAGCAGAAGCAGCTGTATCTGCTAAGTCAACTTACGAGGAGGTTCCTGAAGAATTACGTGAAATGCTTGAAACGGCATTGGAAGATTTATGGAATTCCTTGTTTTAGTTAAATAGATTCTTAGAAGAATTTGAAAAGGTTTTGTCTATATAATAGACAAAACCTTTTTTTTGTTTAATACATTAAAAAAGTAACCCCCATAATCAGTATAGCGCCTATTGTTGATACGATGAAAAAAGAGAAATTGACCAATATAAATTTGACAAAGGTTTTAAATCGACCTTGCTGATAAAACCGTCTCATGGATAAATACAGATATATTAAAAAAAGCAGTAGAAATATGGTTATCATGTAGTCATTTGGCTTAAAATAATAGATTAAGTAGAATATTATTGAAAGTAAAAAAAACACCGTTTGCGTATGAAACACAAACACCAGGTGTTCTACATAAGTGTATTTTCTTCGAATGTAAAAGAGTTTTAAAAATAGGGTGAATAGTGGTAAGAAAATAAACAATGAAATTGAGGTGTAAGAAATCATTTGTTTTTGAAAATCTTCTCTTTTCTTATTGTCTCCAGCCATTGATTCAAAGGCTTTTACTCGGCTGTATAAAAAACGATTGAAAAAAGTGTGTTCAACATTTAAGCTGTCTAAGGCGTCTTCAATTCTTACTTTTGGATATTTTTTTTGAAATGTGTAGAACTTCCCGAAATCTGGAATAAAGCTAATTTGTATGCTGTTTTTAGCAAAAGCATCATTTTTTAATGAGTCGAGATTTAAAGCAGGTATTGCCGTTAGTATTTTTTTTCTATCTATAGAATCAGCACCTTGTAGGGCTTCATTTATTTTTTTGTTAAATTGCGAAGATGCAGGGTCAATGGCGGCAGTTATGCTGTCAATTTGAGCATTAATTGTAGGTGTGGATTTTGACGTTCCGTTTCTAAATTCATCAAATTTATCATAACTTTCTGTGATTCCAAGTATCAGAAAAAATAAAACTGAAATGGTTAAATAAAAACGAAATGGATTGGCATATCGCTGTCTTTTACCATCAATATAATCTCGAGAAACTTTACCTGGCTTGATTAATAAAGGAATAAAAGTTGTCCAGAATTTTGAATCCCAAGAAATAAAGCCATTAAAAACTTCATGAATAAAACTTCCGAAGGTAATTTTTGGGTTTTTATTGATTTGCCCACATTCGGGGCAGAATTTTTCATTTCCAAAAAAAGGATGTCCACAATTAAAACATTCAGCAGCCTTCACTTTTGCAAGTTTCTTGCTTTTCTTTTTTAATCTAAGTTTCATTAGTTAAGTAATGGAGACGTTGTTAGTTGAAATGTTGGAATGATTACTTCAAAATATTCTTTTGTGTTCTTGTTAATCATTTTAAAACTTCCTTTCATAGATCCTGTGGCGGCTACTAAAAAGCAATTAGATTTATAGGTGTAAAATTCGTTAGGTTGCAAAATAGGTTTTTGTCCAACAACGCCTTCACCTTCTACATATTCTTTGTCATTTAATGCGTCAGAAATCTCCCAAAAACGTTCTAAAAGCTGGACAGTGTCAGTAGTTTCGTTTTCAATGGAGATATAATAACTAAAGGCATTGAATTCTTTTTCGCCTTGTTGTACAGCGCCATTATATCTTGTTTTTACAGATATTTTAATGCCATTTGTTATTGATTGTACCATAGGGTTTATTGTAGTTGGTTCATCAAAGATAAGAACTTTACTAGGAATAGGAAATAATCAAACTGTTTTTACTCTTGTGGATTGATAATTCCCAAGCCAACACCAATTGCCTTGTAATAGTTGTCTCCAAAGGCTTTTTGATAAACCAGGACTTTGTATTGGTTTTCTGTTTGGAAAAATGAACCATTGATTTGGTGTAGATTAATTGGTTTGTCTTTTCTTTTGGTGGCAAAAGTGTAATTGTAAAACCCCTGTTTTAATACGATTGAAACTTCGTATGTTCTGTCAGTTGTATTGTATGTCATTTTGTTTGCAGAAGATAAGCTGAAGTTGTTAAATGCGCCATAAATATATACTTCTTTATTTGTGATCTTTTCTGATTTTAAGGTAAAATGAATTCGTGCATAATCAGCCTCTGTGTATGGATTTGTTCCTTCGGTTGTCCGTATTACAAATTGGCCATTTATGTCAGGGAAATACGTGTATGACTTTTTATTTCTTTTTTCTTGTAGGTATAAATAGCTGTTGTAGATGTCTTTTTTCTCAACTTTTGCTATTTGTACGGTGCTATTTCGTATTTGCTTATTGTCAAAATTCAAATATTCATTTCCGCTCCAGAAATTAGCTTTGTCATAGTATTTATAAACCAATTGATTTCTTTTATAAAACTGTGGAGTTAAATTAAAGATGGCCGTATTCCAATTGTCATTTTGTAAAACAACAACCTTAAGTTCTTGGCTCGGGTTCTTTATTTCATTAGAGTTGTAATTGATTGTAAAATGAACCGTTTGTTTTTGGTTGCTAATAACGGTGTTTCTACTTCTTAAAACAGTTACTCCAATTGTGGATTTGTTCTCATATAAAGTAAATCTCCTTTTGAAAACCACCTTGTTAGCATCGGTTAAAACCGAAAGTATGTAATTTCCGCTTTTTGTAATTCTCGTATTTCTATTCGGAATTTGAACTCTGTAATTTGTGTAGTTTTGTAATGTGTTGAAAGAGTTCTCGTATGTAGAAATTATGTTTTCTTGAAAACCTTCTATAAATTCATTCGAAAAAATACTGCTAGGTTTCCAGTCAAAAGTCATGTGTTCTATTTTGTAAGAGTATTCTTTTTGATCAGCTTCTAAGTCGTCAAAAGAGAGTTCTACTGTTTTTCCCAAAGGAATAATAGTAGAAAAATGATCTGTATCTAAAGCCCTTAACTGAATACTTTTAATGTTTTCTTGAGCATATGAAAAGTTAAAAATACAGAAAAGTAAAAAAGTAAATAAATGTTTTTTTCTAATATAAGCAGTCAACGTAATTTGATGATTTTTTGATTGTACAATTACAAACGTACTAAATATTAAATTAGTTAAAACATTTCTTTATTTAGAATAGGTATAAATAAAGCGCATTCCTTAAGATAAAAGTGTTTTTGGTACATGAACACTTTCAAAATTTTTAAATTTGCATGTTTTTTTAAGATAATTAAAAGTTATATTTTATGTCAAAAGACATCCGTATAAAAAAAGGTTTGGATATCAAACTTATTGGTGAAGCAGCGCAAACAATTACTGAGATTTCAGTGGGTGGTGTGTATGCAATAAAGCCAGAGAATTTTCACGGAATTATTCCTAAAGTTTTAGCAAAAGTTGGGGCAGAAGTAAAAGCAGGTGAAACACTTTTTTATTCAAAAAGTGATGAACGTATTTTATTTCCATCACCAGTTAGTGGTAAAATTGTAGAGGTAATTCGAGGTGAAAGAAGAAAAGTATTAGAAATTAGAATCGCAGCAGATGCCACACAGCAATTTGCAGATTTTGGTAAAAAAGAGGCATCAAAAATGTCAGCTGAAGAAGTAAAGACACATTTACTGTCTTCTGGTTGTTGGCCATTTGTAAAACAACGTCCGTATGATGTTGTTGCAAATCCAAATCAAGCACCAAAATCAATTTTCGTTTCAGGCTATAACAGCGCTCCTTTAGCAGCAGATTTAGATTATGCTTTAAAAGGAAAAGAGGCTGAAATTCAAGAAGCAATTACTGCTTTAGGGAAATTAACTGAAGGGAAAGTGCATGTTTCAATTTCAAAAGACTCAACTTTGTCTCCGTTTAAAGGAGTAAAAGGAGCTGAAATACATGGTTTAGTGGGCCCGCATCCGATTGGGAATGTGAGCACACAAATTGCCAAATTAGATCCTATCAATAAAGGAGAAGTTATTTGGGTAGTTACTGCACAAGATCTAGTAGTCATTGGAGAATTATTGTTGACAGGGAAGTTCAATGTAAAAAGAACAGTTGCTTTAACAGGATCTCAGTTTTCTAAGCCTAAATATATCACTGCATATCCAGGAGCAACAATTTCTACACTTGTAAAAGGTAATTTAAATACGGATAACTCTAGAATTATTAGTGGTAATGTATTGTCTGGGACTCAGATTTCTCTAGAAGGAGCATTAGGGTATTACGACAATCAAATTACCGCAATTCCAGAAGGAGATGATTATGAATTATTTGGATGGAACAAGCCTGTTTTTGATAAGGTGTCAACATCAAGAGCATTTACTTTTTCTTGGTTAACTCCAAAGAAAAAATACGATTTAAATACAAATACAAACGGAGAGCACAGAGCATTTGTTGTGACGGGTTCTTACGAAGAAGTTTTTCCTTTAGATATTTATCCAATGCAGTTGTTAAAAGCGTGTATGTATAAAGATTTAGATGAATTGGAAGCTTTAGGTGCTTATGAAATAGCTCCAGAAGATTTTGCTTTGACAGAATTTATTTGTGTATCAAAACAGCCGCATCAGAAGATTATTCGTGAAGGGTTGGATTTAATGAGAGAAGAATTAGGATAAGGTTATGGGCTTAAAACAAAATTTACATAATTTAAAAAAGAAGTATGAAGGAACCAAAATGGCACCGCTATTTAATGGTTTTCATACGTTCTTATACTTGCCAAATGAGACGACTCACGGAGGAACTCATATTAAAGGGGCAGATGATTTAAAACGTACCATGAATATTGTAATTATGGCTTTAGTGCCATGTTTAATTTTTGGTATGTTTAATGCAGGATTTCAACACAACGTTGCTGTAAATGGGAACTTTACTTCTGGAATGTCTTTCTTTAGTGGGGAGTTTTGGAACTTAGAAAACTTGTTTATTGGAGCGGTTAAGATTTTACCATTGGTACTTGTATCTTACGTAGTTGGATTAGCAGTAGAATTTATTTTCTGTATCATAAAAGGACATGAAATAGAAGAAGGGTATTTAGTAACAGGAATGTTAGTTCCTTTAATTGTGCCAGTTGATATTCCATTATGGATGTTATCAGTAGCTGTTATTTTCGGTGTTGTAATCGGAAAGGAAGTATTTGGTGGAACAGGAATGAATATCTTAAACCCGGCATTAACGATTAGAGCATTTTTATTCTTTGCATATCCAACTTGGATGTCTGGAGATAAAGTTTGGGTAACTGGTGCTGTAGATACCGTTGGTCAAGCTGATGCAATTTCTGGAGAAACAGTTTTAGGAAGCTTAGCACAAGGAAAAGAAATGGTTTATTCCGCTTGGGATATGTTTGCCGGATTTATTCCTGGTTCAGTTGGAGAAACATCAACCTTATTAATCGTAGCGGGAGCCTTGTTCTTAATATTTGCGAAAATTGGAAGTTGGAGAATCATGTTAAGTGCTTCTTTAGGGGCTGTAGCAATGGGATTGATCTTTAATCAAATTGCAGATGCAGGAATCATTGCCGAATCTAGTAAGTTTTATGCCTTAATGAATACACCATATTGGCATCACTTATTAATCGGAGGATTTGCATTTGGAGCCGTATTTATGGCAACCGATCCTGTAACAGCATCACAAACAAATAAAGGGAAATGGATTTACGGATTCTTAATTGGATTTATTTCAATTATGATACGTGTATTCAATCCAGCATATCCAGAAGGAGTTATGTTAGCAATCTTGTTAATGAATGTATTTGCTCCAACAATTGACCATTACGTGGTTCAAGGAAATGTAAAAAGAAGATTAAAACGTGCTAAAGTTAAAACTGCCTAATTATGAGTAAGAGAACAGATAGTAATTTATATACACTATTATTCGCCATTGGAATGGTGTTAGTTGTGGGAACGATATTAGCTTTTTTAGCATCTGCGTCAAAACCTTTGATCGATGAGAACAAACGTGTTGAAAAGCAACAGAATATATTATACGCAATGGGCGTAAATGAAAATGATGAAACCAATGCTGTTTTTATCTCTAAAGATAAAGTAGCAGCCGTATTTTCAAAATTCATTACCAAACAAATAGTAATTCAAGGAACAACGATTACTGAAGATACCAATGCGTATTTAATTGATATAAAGAAAGAACAGGCTTCTGCGAAAGCAGGAAACGAAAGAAGATTGCCTTTGTTTATTGGAGAAAAAGATGGAAAAACTTATTACATCGCTCCAATTAGAGGAAAAGGACTTTGGGATGCTGTTTGGGCTTATGTTGCAATGGATGCTAATATGGTAATTCAAGGAGCCTATTTTGACCACAAAGGAGAAACAGCAGGTTTAGGAGCAAACATTAAGTTACGTTTCTTTATGGATGATTTTATTGGGGAACATTTATTAGCAGATGGTAACTTTAAAGGGGTTAACATTTCTAAATCCAACAACGATCCAAAAAATATAGATAAAACAGATAACGAAGTAGATGCTATTGCTGGTGCAACAATTACCGGTGATGGAGTATCAGCAATGATCAAGTCTGAGTTGAGAAAATACGTAGCATACTTTAACACTTTAAAAACAAATTAATATGGGACTTTTATCAAAAAAAGACGCAGCATTAATCACAGATCCATTTGCAGATAATAACCCAATTACTATTCAGGTATTAGGTATTTGTTCGGCATTGGCAATTACAGCAGAGCTAAAAGCTTCAATTGTAATGTCTATTTCTGTATTGTTTGTGTTAGGATTAGGAAACGTTGTAATCTCTTTAATGAGAAACATTATTCCTTCTAAAATTAGAATTATTGTACAGCTTATTGTTGTTGCTACTTTAGTAATTATTGTTGATTTGGTTTTGAAAGCTTTTGCGTACGAACTAAGTAAGACATTAGGAGCTTTTATTGGACTGATTATTACCAACTGTATTATTATGGGGCGTTTTGAAGCTTTTGCTTTGGCAAATGGACCATGGAAATCTTTCTTAGACGGAATTGGAAATGCGCTTGGTTATGGAGTTATCTTAATCATTGTAGGTTTCTTTAGAGAATTACTAGGTTCGGGTACCTTATTAGGATTCCCTGTATTAGGAGATCCAATTGAAAAAACAGGATTGTATGCAATAGGATATGAAAATAACGGATTTATGTTATTAGCACCAATGGCATTAATTGTTGTTGGAATTATCATTTGGATTCAACGTAGTAGAAACGAAGCATTAATCGAGGATTAAAATCCTCTTCAGTTTTTAGAGTAGTTATGCTAATCTAAGAAAAGAGGAAAAAATATAGAATATGGAACATTTAGAATTATTTTTCAAATCGATATTTATAGACAACATGGTATTTGCAACCTTCTTAGGAATGTGTTCGTACCTTGCTGTATCTAAAAAAGTATCTACAGCTGTTGGATTAGGAGCTGCGGTAATCTTTGTATTGGCCGTAACCGTCCCGTTAAACTGGTTGTTAGATCAATATATATTAAAAGAAGGAGCATTGGTTTGGTTAGGTCCAGAATATGCAGAATATGATTTAAGTTTCTTGTCATTTATCTTATTCATTGCAACCATTGCAACAATGGTACAATTGGTAGAGATTATTGTTGAGAAATTCTCACCTTCTTTATACAATTCATTAGGGATTTTCTTACCATTGATTGCAGTAAACTGTGCAATCTTAGGAGGGTCTTTATTCATGCAATCCCGTGAAATAGCTACTTTAGGACTGGCAACAACCTACGGGATTGGATCTGGAATTGGCTGGTTTTTAGCAATATTAGCAATCGCAGCAATTCGTGAAAAAATTAGATACTCGAGCATACCAGCTCCTTTAAGAGGATTGGGAATTACATTTATTGTAACTGGTTTAATGGCTATTGGGTTTATGAGTTTTGGAGGAATGTTAACCGGTGGTGAAGAAGAAGCAAAAGAAGCTCCGAAAACCGAAGCTGTTAAAGTAATCAAAGAAGAAAAAGCCAAGGAAGTGAAGAAAGAAGAATTGGCAAATAACACTAAAGAAATTCAAGAATAATGATATTAGCGGCAAGTACATTAGGAACCATTGTAGCTACAGTAGCGGCATTCCTTGTAATAACTTTGTTATTAGTTGCATTGTTATTATTTGTAAAACAAAAACTATCTCCATCTGGGCCTGTAAAAATTACCATTAATGGAGAAAGAACAATAGAAGTTGCTTCTGGTGATTCTTTATTGACAACTTTAGGATCAGAAAAAATATTTTTACCATCTGCCTGTGGTGGAGGTGGAACCTGTATTCAATGTGAATGTCACGTGAATTCTGGTGGAGGTGAAGCGCTACCAACAGAAACGCCTCACTTTACACGTAAAGAATTGGCGCATGGTGTTCGTTTATCTTGTCAAGTAAAAGTAAAACAAGACATGGATATTTCTATTCCAGAAGAGATCTTCGGAATTAAGAAATGGGATGCTGTTGTTGTTAGAAATTACAACGTAGCTACTTTTATTAAAGAATTTGTAGTAGAAATTCCTCAAGACATGGGCTACAAAGCAGGAGGGTATATTCAAATTGAAATTCCAGCCTGTGAAGTAAAGTTTTCTGACATGGATGTGACAGCACATCCAGAGGAACATGATACTCCAGATAAATTTAAACCAGAATGGGATAAGTTTAAACTTTGGCCTTTAGTAATGAAAAACACTGAGACTGTAGAAAGAGCATATTCTATGGCTTCTTTTCCTGCTGAAGGAAGAGAAATTATGTTAAATGTACGTATTGCAACACCTCCTTTTGATAGAGAAAAAGGTGGATGGATGGATGTGAATCCTGGAATTGCATCTTCATACATCTTTAATTTAAAGAAAGGTGACAAGTGTGTGATTTCTGGACCTTATGGAGAGTTCTTTATCAATGAATCTGAAGCAGAAATGTTATATGTTGGTGGTGGAGCTGGAATGGCACCAATGCGTTCGCACTTATACCACTTGTTCAGAACCTTAAAAACAGGTAGAACAGTTACGTATTGGTACGGTGGACGTTCTAAGGCGGAATTGTTTTATATTGAACACTTTAGAGCTTTGGAGAAAGATTTTCCAAACTTTAAGTTCTTTATCGCATTATCAGATCCTACAGAAGCAGATAACTGGAAGGTGAAAAAAGATGTAAATGATACAGAAGGAGATGGATTCGTTGGATTTATTCACAACTGTGTAATCGAAAATTACTTAGATCATCACGAAGCTCCAGAAGACCTAGAATTGTATTTCTGTGGACCGCCATTGATGAACAATGCAGTACAGAAAATGGGAGAAGATTTTGGTCTAGCAGACGAAAATATCCGATTTGATGACTTTGGAGGATAGACACACAGTGTCATTACGAGGAGAGGATCGACGTGGTAATCTCTTTATAGAAAAGAAGATTGCTTCACTTTGTTCGCAATCATGATATAATAAATAAAAAAACCGATACAGAAATGCATCGGTTTTTTTATTGCAAGTAAACTTCACATAAAATGACCTAAGTTTCACATTTCTTTGTTTTTATTAAATATATATCTATACATTTAAACTCACGTATAATAAATACAACTAATTATTAAAAAAATTGAGATACATAAAGTCAAATTTGTTCTGTGTTTTCTTTTCTTATGTATGAATTCATTATTTTGTTTTGGACAAAATTTTGATAACAAAAATATTGAAAACGAAAATGACTTTATAAAAGGGAAACAAATATTACATGAAGTAGATGTTAATGGGGTTTCTACACATTTTTTAAGCAATGAGAAAGCTATCCAATATGCATTAAAACTATGTGTTTGGGCAAATAGTAATGGGAAGAACAACCAAATTATTTCGGTCGAAACTGGATTGTTAGCAATTTACATGGATTTAAACAGGCATTCTGAAGCGATTGCAATTGCTAAAAAAATACTCAGGTATCCTGAAGTTAAAAAGGCTAGAGCTTCTGTAGATGTATTATTTGCGTTAAAAGAAGCATATCGAAAATCTGAAAGATTCGATGATCTTTTAGAGGTACTACCAATATACTACCAAGCTTCCGAAAAACATGGATATGCAGTAGTTGGTGGTGCAGTTTATGAGAAAGAAATAGCGTATGTTCATTATAGTTTAAATAATTATGAAAAAGCGATTACTTCCTTTAAAAGGAGCGCTGAAGAATTTAAACGAAAAAAAATGTATCTCATGCAAAGTAGTTCCTTAAATGATATAGGTACGTGTTTTAGGTATTTGAAACAAAAAGACAGTTCACATTATTACTATAAAAAAGGGTTGAATGTCGTCAGAAATCTTCAAGATGAAATAAAAAGAAAAGATGGATATACCAACTATTTCGAAAACATCTTAAATATAAATGTTGAAGAAACCTCTTCAGAAGTTGTTGATGATGATAAAATGATTCCTTTGTATAACAGAGTGCTTAAAGAAGCTAAAAACTGTAATGAAATAAATATTGTTATAAATTCATATTATAGTCTATCAAAAGTTTTTTTTGATAAGAAAAATATAGGTATGACTTTGAAATATTTAGATAGTGCAGAGGTTCAGTTAGAGTCCTATATATATCCAAAGGTAAAAGCTCAAATATTAGAATTAAAAGTGGAAGCACTCTTATTAGCGAATGATTTTGAAAAGGCAACTTCTTATTTTCAGATTTATAGAAAATTTTCAGACTCTTTAAACAAGGCTAAAATTGATAAAAGTTTCATGAGCGGTGTACTAAAATATGAAACGAATATTAAGACTAAAGAATTACAAAATGTTAAAGAAGTTGTGAAGTCTGATAAAAAAGTAATTTTATATCAAAGATTAGGTCTTGTGGGGCTATTTTTACTTTTTGGGTTTCTGGCACTTATTTTTCTTAAAATTAATAGAGATAATAAAACAATACGACAGCAAAAATTGGTAGTTGATAAAGCATTGGCTGAAAATAAAATATTGATAAAAGAAGTGCATCACCGAGTAAAAAATAACTTACAAATGGTGTCAAGTTTGTTCTTTCTTCATTCAAGAAAAGGTAAAGATGCTAATTCTAAAGAGATTTTAGCACAATCTCAACAGCAAATACAATCGATGTCTATTGTCCATGAAATGCTCTATGAAAAAGAAGATATTATAGATGTTACTGCTCAAGAATATATAAAAAAATTAAGTAGCACTTTATTAACGGCCTATCCAAATAAAAAAATACAGGTAGCTATTTCTGCAGAAAACATTACATTGCATTTAGACCATGCAAACCCAATAGGACTCATTATTAATGAATTAATAACAAACTCTATAAAACATGGATTTAAAGATCTTGATAAAGGAGAAGTTGCTATTCAAATACGTAAAACTAATGATGTTTATGAGTTTGAGTATTCCGATAATGGAGTTGGAATGAGTGAGGTTAAGAAGATCCAAAATAATAAGAAAACGTTTGGAATTCGATTAATTACTTCTCTTACTGAAGAAATGAATGGAAAGTTAGAGATTGTATATGGTACTAAACTTACCTATAAAATCACTTTTTAAAACACTAATAATCGCTTATGAATCAAGAAAAATCAGTTTTCATTGTAGAAGACAATGCACTGAATAGAATTACGTTAGAAACAATTTTAGAAGATCATAACTATAACATTGTTGGATCGTATGCAAATGCTGAAGAAGCTTGGGAGGTATTAAAAAACACCAACGTAAATGTTGTGCTAATAGATATTAATCTCGCAGGAGATAAAGACGGTATTTGGTTGGGTAGTAAAATTAGAAAATACAACAACACAGCTTTTGTGTATTTAACAGCTTATGGTGATAACGAAACGATACATAAAGTTAAAAAAACAAATCCTAATGGTTATTTGATGAAGCCCTATAATGAGCCTACTCTTTTAACAACTATAGATATCGCAATTAGTAATTTTAGCAATTATAAAGAGATTAGTGCTAGCATTTATATTAAAGATAGTTCTATTAGGGTTAAGTTGAATTTAGATGACATTTATTATATTCAATCTGATGGGAATTATTTGCATATTTTTTTAGAGCATAAGACACACTTGGTGAGAGCCCGGCTTGTTGATTTTTTAAAACAATTGCCAGATACAATTTTTGTACAGGTGCATCAACGATATGCTATAAATAAATCTAAAGTAGATCTTATTGGTAACGGTTTTGTTGTGATTGATAAAGAAGAAATTCCTGTTTCTAAACGTTATAAAACAATCGTAGAAAAAGCACTTTCTATGTTGTAACTTTTTAAAATCATTTTACAAATCAGTATTTAAAATCGAATGTCAGTTCGAGTGATTCCATTTTTTAGTGGAATTGTATCGAGAATGTTTAATGGAGTATTCTATAAATTTTAGTTGCTCAACAAATAGAGAGTAGATAAAGGAATTATCCTCCAACTTCCCAAAAAAAGCCCCAAACTTCACATTTTTTTGCACTCGTAACTACTGTAGCTCATCTTTGTTGGTAAAATAGTTTATCAACTATAAAACCGAACCTAAATGAAAAAATTATCTTTAATTATTGTTTCTTTTATTCTCTTAATTCCTTTTATAGGGTTTTCGCAATTAGACAAAGGTGATATTGCAATTATCGGAATGAATTCTGATACAAGTCCAGATGAACTTACGATTGTTACATTGTCAGAAATCGCATCTGGCGAAAAAATATACATTAGTGATTATCCATGGGATGGTTCAGCCTTTAATACTTCTTCCATTACCAATGGTGCTATTACATGGACAACGAATACAACTATTGCAGCAGGTACTGTAATTAAAATTACAATATCCTCTAACGGATTACCTACCATTGGTGGAGGATTATCCTCTTATGGATCTATTAGCGCAACTGGCTGGACGTCAACGAACTCTGCAGTTACTAGTGGTGGAGATTCCTGGTTTTTTTATCAAGGTTCATCAGCAACAGCAGTACCAGATAATTGGGTATTTGGTTTTGCCAATTGGTCTACCTCTTCTGGAACGCTTAATGGACTAGAATGGAGATCTTCCGGGACAGTTTCTTCAACAACTTCTTATTTGCCAACTGCATTAGAAAATGGAACAAATGCAATTTCTTTAGCAAGAACAGTAGCTAACAGTGGTAAACATTATGACAACTCTATTTATGGTGGTTTATTAATTGGTGATAAAACAACGATTCTTGATGATATAACAAATGTAGCCAAATGGTCTGGTAGTGAGTCTATTCCTGAGGATATTGATCCGGGTGGTGTTAATTTTACAGGCCCAAACCCTATTTTTACAGTAAGTGGTGGAGATCCGACTGTGGATTTTGCATCGATAACATCAAGTGGGTTAGAGTCGGTTAGTTCTAAAAATATAACAGTCAATTTATCAGCTGCATCTGGAAAAACAATAACAGTTGCTTATGCATTAAGTGGAACAGCAACGGGTACAGGAACAGATTATACGTTAGCAAATGGAACTTTAACGTTTACACCTTCCCAAACATCTAAAACAATAACGATCGCTTCGATTATTAATGATGTACTAGATGAAACGAATGAAACGATTATCGTTACATTGTCATCTCCTACTAATTCAACATTAGGTACAAATACAGCTCATACCTATACGATTACAGATGATGATGCGGCACCATCGGTAACATTAGGTTTATCAGGAAGCCCATTAGCAGAGAATGTTGGTGTTGGAACAATAACTGCGACATTAAATGCCGTTTCAGGCCAAAATGTTGTTGTAACGTTAGGTTTTACTGGTACAGCAATAGGTAGTGGTGTAGATTATAATTTATCGACTACAACGATCACAATTGCTGCAGGTGCAACATTTGGAACAGCAACTGTTACTGGTGCAGATGATGCGTTAGATGAATCGAATGAAACAATAATAGTAGATATAACTGGTGTTTCGAATGGTACGGAATCAGGTACGCAACAAGTAACAGCAACAATTACAGATGATGATGCAGCACCAACAGTTGCCTTTGCATCAACAACATCTAGTGGCTTAGAATCTGTAACATCTAAAGATTTAACAGTAAATTTATCAGCCGCTTCTTCTCAAACGATTACAGTAGCTTATGCTGTTACAGGAGCGGCAACCGGTACGGGAACAGATTATACCTTGGCAAATGGAACATTAACATATACACCATCACAAACGTCTAAGACGATAACAATAGCTTCTATAGTAAATGACTTATTGGATGAAGACAATGAAACTGTAATTGTAACATTATCATCTCCTACTAATTCAACACTTGGAACCAATACATCTCATACATATACAATTACAGACAATGATGCACCACCATCAGTATCCTTAGGTATATCTGGTAGTCCTTTAGCAGAAAATGCTGGAGTTGCAACAGTAACAGCTTCACTAAATACAGCTTCAGCAAAAACTGTAACGGTAACAATAGCGCCAACAGGAACAGCAACAGGTAGTGGTACAGATTACACTTTATCAAGCACAACCATAACAATTAATGCGGGTGCAACTTCAGGAACAGCAACCATTACTGGTGCAGACGATACATTAGATGAAACAGCCGAAACCGTGATTATAGACATCACAGGCGTTACAAATGGTTCTGAATCAGGAACTCAGCAAGTAACTGCTTCTGTCACAGATGATGATGCAGCACCAACAGTATCCTTAAGTTTATCCGGCAGTCCGTTTGCAGAAAATGCAGGGGTTGCTACAATAACAGCTGTATTAAATACTGCATCAGGGCAAAATGTAGTTGTAACAATAGATCCAACAGGAACAGCTACTGGTAGTGGAGTAGATTATACCTTATCAAGCTCAACGATTACAATTGCTGCTGGTTCAACATTTGGAACAGCAACGGTTACTGGAGCAGATGATGCGATATATGAAAGTAACGAAACGGTAATTATAGATATTACAGGTGTAGCAAATGGTACGGAATCAGGTACGCAACAGGTAACTGCCACAATAACAGATGATGATGCGGCACCGACAGTTGCGTTTGCATCGACAACGTCTTCTGGTTTGGAATCTGTTAATTCTAAAAACTTAACAGTAAATTTATCAGCGGCCTCTGCACAAACGATAACAGTAGCTTATGCAGTATCAGGAACAGCAACTGGTTCTGGTACAGATTACACATTGGCAAATGGAACACTAACTTATTCAGCAGGCCAGACATCTAAAACAATTTCGATTGCTAGTATTGTAAATGATATATTAGATGAAGCTGATGAAAAAGTGATCGTAACCTTATCATCTCCTTCAAATGCAACGCTTGGAACAAATACAGCTCATACATATACGATAACAGATAATGATGCGCCACCAACTGTAACCTTAGGTTTGTCTGGTAGTCCATTGGCAGAAAATGGTGGTGTTGCGACGGTTACAGCAACTTTAAATACAGCATCGAGTAAAACCGTAACGGTAACACTAGACCCAACAGGTACTGCAACGGGCAGTGGCACAGATTACACCTTATCAAGTACAACCATAACAATTAATGCGGGTGCAACTTCAGGAACAGCAACCATTACTGGTGTAGACGATACATTGGATGAATCATGGGAGACAGTGATCATAGATATTATAGGCGTTACTAATGGTACGGAATCTGGTACTCAGCAGGTAACTGCTTCTATCACAGATGATGATGCAGCACCAACAGTATCCTTAAGTTTATCTGGCAGTCCGTTTGCAGAAAATGCAGGGGTTGCTACAATAACAGCTGTATTAAATACTGCATCAGGGCAAAATGTAGTTGTGACAATAGATCCAACAGGAACTGCTACTGGTAGTGGTGTAGATTATACCTTATCAAGCACAACGATTACAATTGCTGCTGGCTCAACATTTGGAACAGCAACGGTTACTGGAGCAGATGATGCGATATATGAAAGTAACGAAACGGTAATTATAGATATTACAGGTGTTGCCAATGGTACGGAATCAGGAACCCAACAGGTAACAGCGACAATAACAGATAATGAATCCGCTCCAACAGTTAGTTTAAGTGTTTCAGGAAGTCCATTGGCAGAAAACGGTGGAGTAGCCACAATAACTGCAACATTAGACAATGCTTCAAGTCAAACAACAACAGTAACGATAAGCCCATCAGGAACAGCAACGGGTAGTGGAATAGATTATACCTTATCTAGTACAACAATAACAATATCAGCAGGTGCAACGACAGGAACAGCAACGATAACTGGAGCCGATGACGCTTTAGATGAAGATTCAGAAACAGTGATTATAGACATTACAGGTGTAACAAATGCTACAGAAAATGGAATTCAACAAATAACGGCTGCGATAACAGATAATGATGCGCCACCAACTGTAACCTTAGGGTTATCAGGTAGTCCATTGGCAGAAAATGGCGGTGTTGCGACGGTTACAGCAACTTTAAATACAGCATCGAGTAAAACCGTAACAGTAACACTAGACCCAACAGGAACAGCAACAGGCAGTGGCACTGATTATATTTTATCTAGCACAACAATAATAATATCAGCAGGAAATACATCTGGTACGGCAACAATTACAGGAGATGATGATACATTAGATGAATCATGGGAGACAGTGATCATAGATGTTACAGGCGTTACTAATGGTACCGAATCTGGTACTCAGCAAGTAACTGCTTCAATAACAGATGATGATGCAGCGCCAACGGTAAGCTTAAGTTTATCAGGTAGTCCGTTAGTAGAAAATGAAGGAGTTGCAACGATTACAGCTTCATTAAATGTAGCATCAGGACAAAATGTAGTTGTAACACTAGATCCAACAGGAACAGCTATTGGTAGTGGAGTTGATTATACCTTATCAAGCACAACGATTACAATTGCTGCTGGTTCAACATTTGGAACAGCAACGGTTACTGGAGCCAACGATGTGATAATTGAATCGAATGAAACGATAATAATAGATATTACAGGTGTTGCGAATGGTACGGAATCAGGTACTCAACAAGTAACAGCAACAATAACAGATGATGATTCCGCTACGATCTCTATCAATGATGTAAGCAAAGCTGAAAATGAAGATGGGTTTACTACAACCTATACATTTACAGCCACCTTAACTGGGGGTGTAGATCAATGGGTGAGCATAGATTATGCAACCAGCGATGGCACTGCAACCACAGCAGATAGCGACTATACTCCTGCCAATGGAACCTTAACTTTTGCGGGTAACAATGGAGAAACAGAAACTTTTACGGTAACGGTATCCAATGATGCTGTAGTAGAAGCCGACGAAACGTTCAATGTAATTTTGAGTAATGTAATTGCTGGTGGAAAAAACGTTACGATTTCGGATAATACTGGCGTAGGTACCATTACCAATGATGATGCCGCTACCTTCGCTATCGATGATGTCACAATCGAAGAAAATGCAAACGGGGATGGTGCTACTACCTATACATTTACAGTCACCTTAACAGGGGATGTAGACCAATTCGTGAGCATAGATTATGCGACCAGCGATGGTACTGCAACCACAGGGGATAGTGATTATATAGCCACCAATGGCAGCTTAACTTTTGCGGGCACCAATGGAGAAACACAAACCTTCACCGTAGATGTAAACCACGATGTGGTTCTAGAATCTGACGAAACCTTCAATGTAACGCTGAGTAATGTAATTGCTGGCGGGAAAAATGTTACTATCTCCGATAACAATGGCGTAGGTACCATCACCAATGATGATACCGCTACCATTTCGATTAATGATGTAACCTTGACAGAAAATGCAGATGGGTCTGGATATACTACCTATACATTTACAGCCACATTAACTGGAGCTGTAGATCAATCGGTAAGCATAGATTATGCGACTAGCGATGGTACTGCAACCGTGGAAAATAATGATTATATGGCTACGGATATGGGCACTAGTAACACGTTAACTTTTGCTGGCACCAATGGAGAAGCAGAAACATTCACCATAACGGTATTCGACGATGAAGTAGTAGAATCTGACGAAACGTTTAATGTAACTTTAAGCAATGTAAACGCTGGCGGAAAAAATGTGACAATTTCCGATGACACTGGCGTTGGTACCATCACTAATGATGATGCCGCTACAATAGCGATTAATGATGTAAGTAAAGCAGAAAATGAAGGTGGTAGTACTACTACCTATACATTTACAGCCACTTTAACAGGGGATGTAGATCAATCTGTGAGCATAGATTATGCAACCAGCGATGGCACCGCTACCACAGCAGATAGCGACTATACTCCTGCCAATGGTACCTTAACTTTTGCAGGTGCCAATGGAGAAACAGAAACCTTCACCATAACAGTATCCAACGATGCGGTAGTAGAACCTGACGAAATGTTTAATGTAACTTTAAGCAATGTAGTAGCTGGCGGGAAAAGTGTTAGTATTTCTGATGATACGGGCGTAGGTACCATCACCAATGATGATCTGACTACGCCAAGTATAACGTTTGGTAATATTTCAAAAATATATGGAGATGCAAACTTCAATTTAACGAGTACTTCAAACTCTGGAGGAGCAATAAGCTATTCCATTGAAGGTTCGAATAATACAGGTACAACTTTAAGTGGAACAAACAATTCCACAGTAAACTTAGGGATTGTTGGTACCCTAACACTTAGAGCAACTATTGCTGCTAACGGAATTTATAGTTCTGGAACAAAAGACATCACATTAACAATTCATAAAGCAATGCTAACAGTTACTGCTGATGCGGGGCAAGTGAAAACATCTGGATCTAGTGATCCTGTCTTTACGTATCAAATAACATCAGGCTCATTAATTGGATCTGATGCATTTACGGGAACATTAACAAGAGAACTTGGAGAACTTATAGGGCCATATGCAATACAAATTGGTTCTTTAACTTTAGGCGCTAATTATGATATTACGTTTAGTTCAAATGATTTTAAAATTGACTTAGTTGTTACAACAGGTTATGTTGACAGATCATCAAAATCGGTAACCGTTACAGGAAATGTTTCTAGTCTAATTGGTGTTGTAGAACGTGGAGTAGTATATTCTACTTCAAATACTACGCCAGAAGTGGGAGAACCAGGAGTGATAAAAGTTCAAGATGATACAATTACAGGACCTTTTATTGTAGGAATTACAGGTTTAAATCCTAGTTCAACCTATTACTTTCAATCGTATATAATAACCAATGTGGCTAAAGCTTTTGCTCCTTCTACATACTATGGAGGTGTTAAAACATTTACAACCTTGGTTTCAGAACCTGAATTAGTTTCTAAATCACCAATCAATGCTACATTAGATGTTGATCCAACAGCAAGTCTTTCATTAACATTTGATATGAATATTCAAGCAGGAGTTGGAAACGTATTCATCAAAAAAGTAAGTGACGATGCGCTAATTGAAAGCATCGATGTTACTAGTAGTAATTTCTCTGTTAGTGGTCAAACCGTTACTATTACGCCTGGCTCTAAATTACCGCACAACACAGAAATCTATGTAACATTACCTCTTGGTTCTGTTAGAGATTTAAGTGCTAATAGTTGGACAGGACTCGTAAATAAAACAGATTGGACTTTTGCTACTTTAAATAATGCACCATCTTTTACATCAACAGCAATTACCGCTGTTAATGTAGGTGATACTTACAATTATAATATTATAGCTGATGATATAGATGGAGACAATCTAACTATTACAGCTACTACAAAGCCGAATTGGCTAAGTATAGCAAGTATGGCTACTGTAAGTACTTTGGCAGGCAGTACATCAGGTTTTTCAGATGGGGCAGGAAATGCTACTCAATTTAATTTTCCTAGAGGTGTTGCTATAGACAGAAATGGGAATGTCTATGTAGCAGATCAAAATAATCACAGAATCCGAAAAATCACACCTGAAGGTGTAGTAAGCACTTTTGCAGGGGCTTCTACTGCTGGCTCAATAGACGGTATAGGCACCGCTGCTAAATTTAATTTTCCTTCTGGACTTGCTTTAGACAACGCAGGGAACGTTTATGTAGCAGATTTTCATAATAATAAAATCCGAAAAATCACACCTGAAGGTGTCGTAAGTACATTGGCGGGCTCTAATGCTGGTTTTGCAGATGGAATAGGAAGTTCGGCTCAATTTAGTAACCCATATGATGTGGCTGTTGATGGTTCGGGGAATGTTTATGTTGCTGATTATAATAATCGAAAAATCCGAAAAATCACACCTGAAGGTGTTGTAAGCACTTTGGCGGGATCTACACAAGGTTCTGCAGACGGTACAGGCAGTACAGCTCAATTTAATAATCCTATATCAGTCGCTGTGGACGGTTCAGGGAATGTCTATGTTGCAGATGAAACGAATCACAATATCCGGAAAATCACACCTGGAGGCGAAGTAAGTACTTTGGCTGGGTCTACATCAGGTTTTGCAGATGGAGTAGGTACTATGGCTAGATTTAGTAGTCCTACTGGGGTCGCTGTAGATGGAGTTGGAAATGTCTTTGTAGCAGATTCTAATAATAATAAAATCCGAAAAATCACACCAGAAGGCGTGGTAAGTACCTTTGCGGGGTCGACTTTTGGTTCTGCAGATGGCACCAGTGATACGGCTCAATTTCATATTCCTGTAAGAGTCGCTGTTGACCGTGCAGGGAATGTCTATGTATCAGATCGGAATAATCACAAAATACGTAAAATTGAAACCTCTTATCGATTAACGGGGAATAGTACAGGTCATATAGGTTTACATAATATTGTTTTAAAAGTAGATGATGGAAATGGAAGCTCTGTGAACCAGAGTTTTACAGTTACTGTAAAAGGAAAACCTACCGTGACCTCTTCAGCGGCAACAACTATTTTAGCAAATGGAGCGACCTTTAACGGTAACGTCACTGCAGATAATTATGGCGCTATTATAGAACGAGGTTTTGTGTATAGTTTATCAACTGATGATACAGATCCAAACATTGGAGGGACACATGTTACAAAAGTTATTACTACTGGATCAAATGGTGCATATTCTAAAGACATCATTGGTTTGACTGCTGGTTTAGAGTATGCTTTTAAAGCATATGCTACTAATAGTGTTGGCACAAGTTATAGTGATGTAGAAACATTTAATACAGATAATATACCACCAACAATTTCCATTACAAGTGATGCTGCAAACTCAGCTAATACTGCATTTACAGCTGTATTTACATTCTCTGAAAACGTCACAAATTTTGAGATAAGTGATATCACACTCTCCAATGCAACAGCGAGTATTTTCAATCAAGTAAATACCACCACGTATACAGCATTAATAGTACCCACAATTGATGGAATCGTTACTGTTAATGTTGCCGCTGGTTCATTACAGGATCTTGCTAATAATGACAACACGGTAAGTAACACTTTTAGCATACTGTATGATATCACCCCTCCAACGGTCGTTCTTTCAAGCCCTGTTGCAAACCCAACCAATACTGCATTTACAACCACGGTTACCTTTAGTGAAGACGTAACTGGTTTTGAAATCTCAGACCTTACTTTGGGCAATGCAACGGCTTCTGACTTTAGCGCTACAAGTGCTGCTGTATATACCGCGTTGATTACACCAACTGCGGATGGAACTGTAACTATTGATCTTGCTGCCGATGTTGCTACAGATGCCGCAACCAATGGTAATACAGCTGCTACGCAACTCAGCACATTGTATGATGCAACAGCCCCAGACATGCCAATTGTTGTGACAATTGATAGGTATACCTGTGCAGGAAATACCAGCACAACTGCTGATACTACATTGGTGTTTAGTGGAACTGCTGAAGCAGGTAGTACTGTTGAAGTATTTGTAAACAATGCTTCTGTAGGAACCACTACAGCAACCAGTGCTGGAGCTTGGAGTTTCGATCATACTGGGGTAACACTTGCAGATGGAACCTATAACCTCACTGCAACGGCTACAGATGCCGCAACAAATACAAGCGATATGTCTGCTGGATTCTCAATTATCGTAGACACCAAAGATTTTGATGGAGATGGAAATCCTGATTTCTGTGATACCGATGATGACAATGATGGGATCTTAGATGTTGATGACAACAGTTATTTACCAAATCCTGATCAATTAGATACCGATGGTGATGGATTGGCAGATGTAGAAGAAGATTGTGATAATGACGGAACTGTAAACTACTATGATACCGATGTGGCTTCTTGTCAAGATACCATTGTGATGAAAGAAAAATATGGATTCTCTCCAAATGGAGATGGTATCAATGATGCGTGGGTAGTAGAAAACATTCAACTATTTCCAAACAACGTGGTACATATCTACAACCGTTCTGGGAAGTTGGTATATACCATGAAAGGCTATGACAATTCGTTTAATGGATTCTCTAACAAAACCAGTTCAGGTAAAAAATTACCTGTTGGAGCCTATTACTTTACCGTAGAATTTAATACCCCGGGAGCCAAACCAGCCAAAGGATGGATATATATCAATTATTAATTATCAAAAATGAATTGTAGAAGATTTTTAAACTCAGAACACATGAAAAATTTAAAATATATATTTATTCTTATCGCTATCTGTGTGGTACAAAAAAGTACTGCCCAGCAAGACCCTAATTTCACCTTGTATAATTTCAATATGAATATTATCAACCCCGCTTTTGCTGGGAGTACAGATGCCAAACAAATTAGTTTGGGCTATAGAAGTCAATGGATTGGTATTAGCAATGCTCCAAATACACAGGCCATCAATTATACAACGCCTTTAAAAAATGGTTTAGGTCTTGGAATTTCTTTGGTAAGAGATCAGGTATTTGTATTGCAAGAAACAGATATTACCGTAGATCTTTCGTACAAACTGCAACTTTCCGAAACCCATGATTTATTTTTCGGTGTAAAAACCGGAGCTTCGATTGTGAACATCAATTTAAACAATGCTGGAGCTCTCGGTAGTGACCCTTTATTTGTTCGCAACCAAAGTTTTATCAACACCCAGTTTGGAGCAGGAGCTTACTTAAAACATCAAAACTATTACCTAAGCATCTCTTCTCCGAATTTTTTAAATGGTACTCGGTATCTCAAACAAGGAAATGCACCCAGAGCAGCGGTAGATAACTTGCACATGTATTATGGTGCTGGATATCATTTTGCCATCAATGAAAATGTAAAGATAACACCGGCTTTTATGCACAGAAGTACACAAGGGGCACCCTCTTCTACAGACATCAGTGCAATGGTAGACTATAACAACATTCAGGCAGGTATGAATTACAGAGTCGATGAAATGTACTCGATTTTTACACTATTTGAGATTATGGACAATGTACGTTTTGGAGCAGCATACGATTTTACGACTTCAAACATCAATCAAGTAAACAACAACGGATCTATTGAAATGTTGATTCGATACCAGTTTTAGAAATAGAAACAATATTAAATAAAAAAAGCTCTCTCGTTATTGTGAGAGTTTTTTATGAACGAAAATTTCACTCACGAAAGTATCTCCATTTACGAAAGTAAAAAGGTTTTTTTACAACTTCCCAATTATCAAATGAATCTTTATATTTTTTTGTTTTCTGTTTTATTTTCATCAAATTCGCGGCAATAAAAATGACAACAAAAGTTGTGCACAAAAATTAATAATAATAATAATAATAATCAATGAGAAAGAGTTCCTTTTTTTTGATGGCTATTTTTTTTACATCGCTATCAATCCAATCACAAACAGCTTCAGATGCAATCTCTACTAGCAATTTATCTGAGCGTAAAAATGCAATTGCCATTTCCTTTGGATCACCAGGAATAGGTTTTGAATTTGCAAGAAAACTAACAAACAAGTTCACAGCTCGTGTAGCGTATCATACATTTAGCTTTAATGATTATAAAAAAGAGGATGTTAGTATCGGTAATGAAAAAGTAACTGTTGTAGGTGATTTAGAAACCCAAGTTTGGGATTTTGGTGGTGAGTATTTGCCGTTTACCAACTCTTCATTTAAACTTACTTTTGGATTGGGAATTTTATCAAATGTAAACCTGAAAGCAAAAGTGACCTATCAAGAGGAAATTACTTTTGGAGATGTTATCATTACTCCGACAAATGTTGGACATGTTTTGGTAGATTCTAAATGGTCTGGTGCAGCACCTTATGTAGGGTTTGGTTTTGGAAGAGCTGTACCAAAAAAACGTATTGGATTAAGTTTTGAACTGGGAACGTATTTTGCAAGTTCGCCTAAAGTAACACTAGATGCTACCAAACTATTAGCACCAACTATAGATCAAGAAGAAAAACTGCAAAGCGCGTTTGAAACTTTAAAATTTATTCCAAGAGCACAAATTAAATTGACTATTAAGTTATAAAAGAAAAACAATGAAAAAATATATACATAAAAAATCAATCATCTTAGCACTTGCAATAATAGCAATTGTAGGTTGTACTAAATTTGTAGATGGAATAGATGGCTTTAAAATTGGAGTGGTCTCTGAAATTTTTGAGCAATCTGCAGTAATTGAGTTAAAAGATTATTTTGGAAATCATGAAGATATTACAAATACAGATTTTACAGTAACTTTTGGTGGTGCAGATGCAGACAAATTAGTAAATGAGGCTGGTGAATTTATTATTTCTGAAACGGATGGTTTTATTCAGTTAAACGCAAACCCTAACAAAAGTACGGGTGTAAAAGAACTTAATTTTGATGTAACCATTAGTGGTGGAGATTACAGAACAGAAACGTTTCCTGTAAAGTTAACAGATACCGTTTCTCATATAAGACTGTCTTTGGTTAACGAAAGTAAAATATACAAAGGAACCAATACAATAATTGAGACTGTTGCCTTAACAAACAATGCTTCTACAAGTATTGTTACCATAAAAACAGCTAACAGTACTTCTTTAAACAAAAGTGCTATTACGATTAATACAGGCACTCAATTTAAAGATGCAGCTGGAAACGCATTAGCTGGTGCAGCGCTTAATGTAGAAGTTACCAATACAGATGGCGCTAGTCAGGCATTACAATTTACAGATAACTTAACTTTTAAAGATAGTAACGGTGCAGAAATCACTGATAAATCTGCTCAGCTTATTACTGGTAAGACTAACATTAAAATGAAGGTTGGTGGAGCTTCGGTTAAAACATTTACCACTCCAATAGATGTAGCTATTGAAATCCATTCTGATGCAACAAACCCAATTACAAATAATCCTGTAAAACTAGGAGATGATTTCCCTGTGTATACGAGTGAAGAAAACAGTACAATATGGACTTACCATGGAATTGGGAAAGTTGTAACTGGTGATGCAATAGAGACTTTTAATATCACTTTTAAAACCACGCATTTATCTGATTATGCAGTAGTTAGGTTTGAGGATAGAGCCTGTAATGATAGTGATAAAACATATAATTTAACTGCCACTAATTTACCTGCTAATTTCTCAGGTTATATAGAAGTAGAAATAATTGAAAATACATTTATGCGTAAAGCGCCTTTTAAGCTTATAGGGGGCCCTCATAGAAAGTATCAAAATGTTTTTTCTGTATGGATTCAAAATGGAAAAATTACTTGGTGGACTGTTGGACTTCTTTCATATAATGGCAATCCACCAATTTATGTTAGGGAATTCAGATATATTTCCCGTCTTATCAATTCAGGGGCGGATAAAATTATTTTGGATTGGCCTTCTTGGAAGGATGAATTTGAAATGATTGTTAAGGTGAATGGCGTTAAAGTAAAAGGAAACATATCTGACATTGCGACTATAGCTAATTGTGAATTCTCCATTAACTTCAATAGAGACCTAATTCCAAATATTGACAATTTAAAAAGTATCAACATAGATGTTGCGTCAAACTGTAATGGAAATGCCTTTGTACCAGATGGTTTTCCTTTTTATGTATTGAGAGAAAATGGTCAATTTAGCTATGAAGGGACTATTAAAAAGGGAAAAATGACTTTAAATGGGTTTGAACTGGGTAAAGAATATGTTTTTAAAACAGTGTACAAAGGAGTGCCTCTTTTACGTAGTTGGACATTTAATAGTGAAAATTTTGTGGATCATAATTTTGAAATTTCTCAATCTGCCTGTGATGCATTAGGTTTGTAATATAGATATTAGTTTTTTTATGAAAAAGAGCTATAAAAAAGCCCTCACATATGTGAGGGCTTTTTTATTGGGTATTGAGTAGTTATCTGAAATTTAAAATGTTATAATTGCGCTGGCTTCACAAAAAAAGGACATTGCTTCACAAATAATTGCACATGATATTTAGAATTTCGATATTAGATAAAGCTATAAAAAGAGTATGTGTCCGAAATGTAATCGAAGAAAGAAAGAGAAGATCTCTATTTTTAACCTAATTCCAAGTATTCATTTTTCAAAATGTTTTAATTGTAGGAAATTATATATATGGATTTTGTTTAAGAATACTCATTTTGTCATAAAAGAAAAATCATTGCTGGATTAGATCTGGTAAAGATTTATATTGAATATCAATATAAAAAGCATCAATTTTTTTATTGGTCTAAAAATCAGTAGTTTAGTGTGCCTAAATATAACTATGAGCTACGTTAGCATTTTAAGCATCCTTATTTCTGTAATTACTTTTGTAAGTATTGTCTTGTATTTTTTTCAAGAACGTTTTTTATTTCACCCAGAGAAATTGCCCAAAGATTTTCAGTTTCAGTACGAAAACCAAGAAGCAAAAGAATACAACCTAGAGATAAAAGAAGGCGTTACAATTAATGGCTTACTTTTTAAAGCCAAAGGGAAATCGAAAGGATTGGTGTATTATTTAAAAGGGAATTCTAAAAGCATCAAAGGTTGGGGGAAGTTTGCAGTAGATTTCACCTTGTTCGGTTATGACGTAGCAATGATGGATTATCGTGGTTTTGGAAAAAGTACTGGAAAGATGAGTCAACAAACCATGAAAGACGACGCTTTGTTGGTCTATGATAAAATAAAGGAAAGAGTAAAAGAAGAAAACATAATTGTATACGGTCGCTCTTTAGGAACAGGTTTAGCAACCAAAGTTGCTTCTATGAATAACCCTAAAATGTTGGTGTTGGCCTGTCCATATTTTAGCATGTCTAACAACGCAAAACGGTATTTGCCCTTTATCCCTTTAGGATTGGTAATGCGGTATTCTATGCCAACCTATAAATGGATTAAATATGTAAAATGTCCGATTAAAATTATTCATGGGACAGATGATAAAGTAATCCAATTTAAATCGAGTGTGCGTTTGTCTAAAATGAAGCCGAAGCTAACCAGATTGTATCCAATTATTGGTGGAGGCCATAAAGATTTACACAATTTTGAAAGTTATCATAGAGCCTTAGAAGAAGTGTTGAATTCCGACGGAATTACGGCAGTTGATAGAGTAAATACAAGTATAGATTTTGTGAGATCCAAACGTAAAGTCAAAAAATGAAACGATTTAAAGGTGGCATAATAGCATTACTATCGGTATATTTAGTGCTTATGGGAATCCTACATGTTTTTCAAGAAAAATTAATTTTCTTGTCGGAAAAAATAGATGCTAATCATCGGTATAATTTTTCATTCGACTTTAAAGAAGTGGATTTAACTGCTTCAGATAATGAAACGATAAATGCATTACATATAAAAGCAGTAAACCCAAAAGGAGTTATTCTGTTTTTTCATGGAAATAAAGGGAATTTAATTCGTTGGGGGGAGATCACTTCTTATTTTACGCAGTATAATTACGATGTTTTTGTAATAGATTACAGAGGGTACGGAAAAAGTACAGGAACTTTTAATGAAGTTAAAATGTATGAAGATGCGTTGCTGAGTTATCAGCATCTTAAAAAGCAGTTTTCAGAAGAAAACATAATTGTTTATGGATATTCTTTAGGAACTACTTTCGCGGCTAAAGTAGCATCAGAAAACACGCCTAAACATGTTGTTTTAGAAGCCCCATTTTATAATTTGCACAATGCTGTAAACCATAAATACAAAGTAATACCGAAGTTTCTATTAAATTTTAAATTTAAAACCAATACACTCATTCCGAAAATTAAAAGCCCAGTCACAATTTTTCATGGAACAGACGATAAAGTCACACCATACAAAGGAAGTCGACAATTATTTAAGTTGATTTCTACCTCGAAAAAGGAACTTATTTTACTGAAAAAGGGCACACATCATAATGTAAGAGGGTTCAAAGAATACATCAACGCTTTAAAGTCAATTTTAGCGAATTAACATATGTAGAAAGTGTATCTTTGCGCCATAAATTTCTAGTATGCAAACTACATTCAAAGACTTAAACGTATCCACTCAACTATTAAACGCAGTTGAAGACTTAGGGTTTGTACACCCAACACCAATTCAAGAACAAACCTTTTCTGTGGTTAGATCTGGAAAAGATGTAGTTGGAATTGCACAAACAGGTACAGGGAAAACCTTTGCCTATATGATGCCGCTTATAACGGATTTAAAATATTCTACAGAAAAGCATCCTAAAATTTTGGTGTTAGTACCTACAAGAGAATTGGTGTTGCAAGTAGTTGAAGAAATCGAAAAATTAGCAAAGTATATTACTTTGAGGGTTGAAGGTGTGTATGGTGGAACCAATATTAATACCCAAAAAAGAGCCATCGCTCAAGGAACAGATATTATTGTTGCAACACCCGGAAGAGTATACGATTTGGCATTAAGTAAAGCATTGAACTTTAAAAACATCCAGAAATTGGTGATTGATGAAGTGGATGTAATGTTAGATTTAGGGTTCCGTTTTCAACTCTTAAATATCTTTGATATTTTACCAGAAAGAAGACAAAACATTATGTTTTCTGCAACCATGACGGAAGATGTAGATGCATTGATTACTGACTTTTTTAAGTCACCAGAAAAAGTTTCGGTTGCTCTAAGTGGAACACCATTAGATAATATTGCACAACAATGTTATGATGTCCCAAATTTCTTTACCAAAGTTAATTTGTTAAATCATTTTTTGAAAGATAAAGAGACCTTTACCAAAGTATTGGTTTTTGCAGGGTTTAAAAGAACTGCGGATTTATTATTTAACTCTTTAGATGAATCTTTTGCAGAAGAGATTTGCCTAATTCACTCGAATAAAACACAGAACTATAGAATCCGTTCTATTCGTCAATTTGATGAAGGAAAAAACAGAATATTGGTTGCTACAGATGTAATGGCTCGTGGATTGGATTTTGATGGTGTAAGTCATGTTATTAATTTTGACACGCCAAATTTTCCAGAAAACTACATGCATAGAATTGGTAGGACTGGTAGAGCAGAAAAAGAAGGTCAGACCATTTTATTTTCAACGGCAAAAGAGCAGGAGGATAAAGCGGCTATTGAAGAGCTAATGAATTATGAAATTCCAAAAATAGCATTGCCAGCAGAAATAGAAATTTCTGAGACCTTAACCGAAGACGAAAGACCAAGAGAAGATAGAGAGGGTTCTAAGAACAGAACAAGCTTAGAATATGTTCCAGGGCCTGCTTTTCATGAAAAAAGCGAGAAGAACAGCCAGACAAATCAAGGAGGTTCATACCGAAGAGAAATTGCGAAGAAATACAAGAAGCCAAAAACACGTGGCGATAAAAATTACAACAAGCACAATAAAAAGAAAAAATAATGCAGGTTTTAACCAAACAAGAGTTGCATAATTTGGGGATGAATATTGTAGGAAAAAAACTACAAGAAATGGGCTATGAGTTTGTCGCTATTAATAGCGAGTTAAAAAAGCATCCACAGTTTGTCTTGTTTAAAAAAGGAGAACCTACCATTTTTGTGCTGGTAAAAACAACGAATAATATTCAGACTCCAGAAGATTACGATGTGTTGTGGATGGAAACCTTTAAAGCACATGCTAAAAAACAAAATGCGAAGGTTTGGTTTGCGGGTGTTGGTATTGCCAATTCAGAAAGTGTAGGCAGTCCTGTGTTTAAAGACCAGCCCTACTATGTAGCTTTTGAAGACTTTATTAAGGTGTTGGAGTAGGTTTTTGAAATACCTATACTATTTTTAATAAGTTGAGCTATTGTTAAATATGATTATTCAACTGCCAAAAAGTAATATTTACCCTTGGACTTGTAACTGTTGAATCAATTAAAATAGCATGTTCATAGGTGTGTTGACAGCCTGGTCCCATAATAAGTACATCTCCATTTTTTAGTTCAATTTGAAGCTCATTAGAAGGGTTTTTTATATTTCTTAAGCCAAATGTACGTGTAGCTCCTAGGCTTAAAGAGGGGATGTAATCGACGTTGCCAAAATACGGATAATCTACATGGTATGCGATCTCTTTTGCGCCATCTTTGTAGTAGGAAACAGAACCCACATCAAACTTTTTACCAGTTATTTTTTCAATTTTTTCCTTGTAATATAATAATGGTTTCGGCCATGGGATTTTTTCTCCATGAACTTTCATAAAACAAGGCAAGTCCCAGAGCTGTTCCTCTACAAACAAACACCTTCCTATGTTCATTTCAAAGACCTCTCCACTTTCTAATTGCATACGGTGATTGTCTGTATTCATCCTCTTGGTGATAAAATCAAAGAGGTAATGAGCTTGTTCTTCTTCAATAAAGCTTTGATAATAATGGACATCACATTCTAAGGGGAGTTTTGTTTGCATTTGAGGAATCTCTTTTAAAGAGTTTTTCTAGCTAATATAAAGAAATGGATAGGATGAGCCAAACATGCACCTAATAAAAAAGCCCGTTTCTATGAAACGGGCTTTTAAAATATATGGTAAAAAATTATTCAGCTTTTTCTTCTAATAGATCAAAGAATTGATCTAATCTTGGCATGATGATAATTTTTGTTCTTCTGTTTTTAGCTCTGTTCGCAGGTGTGTCATTTGCAGCTAAAGGCACATAGCTAGATCTACCAGCGGCAATTAATCTTCCTGGTGTTACCTTGAATCTTGTTTGTAAGATTCTAGCAATAGAGGTTGCTCTTTTAGCAGATAAATCCCAGTTATCTTCTAATACATCGTTATTAATAGTTTGAGAGTCTGTATGACCTTCTATCATTACATCCATACTAGGTTGTGCATTTACAACATCAGCAACTTTAGCCAATACATTATACGCTTTGTCTGTTACGTTGTAAGAACCACTCTTAAATAATAACTTGTCAGAGATAGAAATGAAAACTACTGTTTTCTCTACTTCAATTTGAATGTCTTTATCATCCAAACCATCTTTTAAGGCTTTCGTTAAGTGATAAGAAATTGCTAAATTCAAAGAATCTTTCTTTGTCATTGCCTTTCTAATGTACTTAATGTATTGATCTTTTTTACTTAACTGAATTAATGTTTCTTTAATGTTGTCATTAGCTCCTTTGGTAAGAACCGTTAAGTTGTCTACAAACTCTAAGGTTCTTCTTTTGTCTTTTTGTAATTCTTTTACGGTACCTTCTAAATCCGAAATTTTAGATTGGTACTGAGTAGAAAGAGATTGCTTTTTTTCTGATTCAATTAAACACTTAGTTAAATTCGTTTTTACGGCCAATAATTGGTCTTTAGTTTTTTGATGTGTTGCCTCTAATGATGCGTATTCCTTTTTTGATACACAAGAGCTTAGCAAGAAAACAACTGTTAGGGATAGAAGTGCTTTTTTCATTATTTCTTAAAAATTATTTGTTGAGCAAATGTAAAGAATTGATTGTGAAAAATTAACGAATAACCACATTTTATGCTATTTTTATGAGTATTTTATCTTGTATCTTTGTTTTTAATATAATTTTAAGAATGAAAAAGTGTTTTTTACTACTATTGGTTATTGTTTTTGGGTCTTGTAATTTAAAAAAAGAGATACAAATTGTTCAGTTAGAAGGATTTGTTTTTGGAACTACTTATCATATTACCTTTTTAAATGATGGGCCAAATACATTTCAGAAATCAATTGATAGTGTATTTCATTTAATGAATAAATCATTGTCGACCTATATTCCAACTTCAGATATTTCAAAAATTAATAATGGTGATACGACTGTCGTAATTGATGCATATTTAGAAGAAGTATTGCAAAAGTCGAAGCGTATTTATACTGCAACAGATGGTTATTTTGATCCAACGGTAGGCAACCTAGTTAATGCCTATGGTTTTGGATCTAAAGAATTAATGAAAGAAATTGATAGTGCAGCTATTTTAAAGATGATGCGATTGGTAGGTTTTGACAAAATCACAGTGAAAAACAAGAAGGTATTTAAAAGTGAGCCTAATATATATATTGATTTTAATTCAATAGCCAAGGGTTTCGGGGTTGACGTGGTTGGGCGCTTTTTAGAAACTAAAAATATCGACAATTATTTGGTTGAAATAGGGGGGGAGATTAGAGCAAGAGGGAAAAATAAAAAAGGACAATTTTGGACGGTTGCTATAGAGAAACCAAATACTGATGGCACTCAATCTATTCAAACCACCATTCGTTTAGAAAATGAATCCATGGCGACTTCTGGTAACTACAGAAAGTTTAGAATTACCAAAGAAGGGAAAAAATATGTACATACCGTAAACCCAAAAACGGGATTTGCATCAGAAAGTAATTTACTAAGTGCTTCTGTTATAGCACAATCAGATTGTGCAAATGTCGATGCCTATGCTACTGCTTTTATGGCAATGGGATTAGAAAAAACAATGCACTTTTTAAAAAACAACCCGGACATTCATGTTGTATTACTCTTTTTGGATGCAACTGGAAAGATACAAGAGTATAACTCTAAGGAATAGAGGAGTCTATATTTTTTCTTATATTAGCTAGTCCCTACTAAGAACAACTGACTTAACATCTTATCTATGAACAAACCACTATTCATCCTAGTTTTTATACTCTGCTCCACTTTTTTTTATGGACAAACAAATGAAGAAATTGCTGGGGTTTACATTAGAAAAGCACAAAAAAATTACGCTAATATAGAAATTGATGAAGCAGCAAAAAACTTCGATAAAGCGATTAAACTTTTAGATACTGTTAATAGAGCACCCATTGCGAGGTTAGGAACCTTAATTCAATTTGAGTTACAGAATTATGATAAAGCAAAAAAATATGCTCGATACTATTTTAAATTAGTAAAAAATAGAAAATCTGAAGATTACACCCAGTTATTAGATTTATATGTAACCATTGAAGAAGAGCTAGAGAAAATAGAAATAGAAAAGTTAAAACAAGAAAACGCTAGATTGGCAAGAGAAAAAGAAGCTAGAAGAATTGACTCATTAAAAACTGTTTGGCAGAAAAAGGCAAATGCATTGACATTAGATGTTACCAGCATTGATGTTTTCAATAAAAACAATGTTTCCGTTTTTAAGAACGGAGAGTTTGTCGGAATTATAGACCATTTAGGAAATATGATTGTAAAAGCGGATACCTATAAGGCCGTTAAAAAATATGATGGATATATCTTGTTATTAGATAAAATCAAAGAGCCAACAAAAATTTATAGTTATAATACACATACAAAATCTGCTGCTCTTTTACCGAGTATTTCAGCGTTTAACACCCTGTCTACTCATTATGGAAATGTTATGATGCCAAGAGGAAATGGAACGGTTGTTACCTATCCAAATAATTCTTTTAAGGCATATATTTTTAATATAAATACCAAGCAGTTTGCTAAAGTAACAGATGAAAAGGCCTTGTTTAAAGAATTAAGAAAAGCGGATAAAATTGATAAATATAATAAAGATGGTCAAGTAAAGTTAGGAAAAGAATGGCTAAACTTTGGAGGCCATTTGGGAGGAGGAGTTTATGTTTTGTATAAGCAAGACTATAGCCTATATGGTTTTTTATGTAGTTTAGATGGCACTGTTTTAAAAACGAATAATTACCAAGGAATAGGGGCGTTTCACAACGGTAAGTACCATGTTATAAATGAGGATGAATCCTATTGGGTAAATCAAAACGGAACAAAAGTTACTGACCCTGCTAATGAGACTGGAACATATACTGGGAATTCTAAAATTGTGTCTTTAGAAAAAGGTGGTTTTCAAATTCATCAAAAAATTGATGGATATAATTATATAATCCTTGGTAGTGAAAAATTAGAGTTTTTAGAAGATTTCTTAAGAAAGTATCCGTAAATTATTTAAAACATACAGGTAAAATTTCACCTTTAGATAAACAAAATTGCTCGACCATTTCTGCAGTGATTTTTTGTGTGTAGTCTATTTCATCTACTTTAAAACCTATGGAACGTAGTTTGTCAAAATAATCTCTACCATATACACGTACATGATCATATTGTCCAAATATTTTAGCACGCTCTTTCTGGTCTGTAATAGAGTTATCTTCATAGGTTGTTGCTCTAGATACATCTTGCGGAATTTGAAAGATTCCCATCCCTCCAGGTTTTAAAACCCGATACAACTCTTGCATTGCTTTTGTGTCATCAGTAATGTGTTCTAATACATGATTGCAAAAGACAACGTCAAAAGAATTCTCATCAAAAGGCAAGTCACAAATATCTGCTTTAACATCAGCAATTGGAGAATATAAATCGGCAGTCGTATATTCTAAATTAGCTTGTTTTCTGAAAATGGGTAAGAAACATTGCTCAGGAGCCATGTGTAAAACTGTTTTTTTTACAGTAAAAAAATCTGTTTGTTCCTTTAGGTATAGCCAAAGCAATCGGTGTCTTTCTAAAGAAAGTGTACTTGGAGATAAAGCATTTTCTCTTTGTTTTCCATAGCCATATGGTAAAAATTTTCGAAAGCTTTTTCCATCTATTGGATCTGTAAATCTATTTCCTTTTAAAGAGAAAGCTATTATAGGTCGTACTAAATAACTTACTTTAATTAGTAATGGCCTTGGAAATAGGTTCAGAAAAAATTTAAAAATTGTTTTCAAAATCCAGTTATTTGTAGTCCTCTCTAACCGGAGAAAAGATATCTGTTACTTTACAGTCTGTCAATGCTTTTGCAGAATGTGGCATGTTAGAAGGGATTACAGCAATCATTCCGGGTTTGTATATTGCTGTTTTACCATTAATTGTCAACGCTAATTCTCCTTCTGTAACCTGAGTGGTTTGTGTGTGAAAATGAGAATGCTCAGGTAATTCTCCACCAGCTTTAATTTCTACAAAACCAATGGTATTTGTTTCTGTATGAATAAAACGCGCCACAAATCCGGGTAGAATTTCTTTGGGTGATATGTCAGAAATTTGAATTTTCATTATAGTGCAAATTCTTTTTGTCTAAACTCTTTTTCTTCGTCAGAGGTAATTCCTAACGCTTCATAGATATAATTAAATGTAGAAAGTAATTCTGGTTTACCATCTACAATTGCAACATCATGCTCAAAATGGGCACTTGGCTTTCCATCTCTAGTTAAAATAGTCCAACCATCTTTTAAATGATTTATCTTATGAGTTCCCATGTTTATCATAGGTTCAATGGCCACAACCATACCGTTTACAAACTTTTTACCTCTTCCTCTTTTTCCGTAATTTGGCATTTCTGGATCTTCATGCATTTTTCTTCCTAGGCCATGTCCAACGAGTTCTCTTACCACACCGTACCCATGTTTTTCTGCATAGTGTTGAATCGCAAAACCAACATCTCCAACTCTATTTCCGGCTTTCAACTCTCTAATACCTTCGTATAAACTTTGCTTAGTTACATCCAATAATTTTTTAGTTTCTGCAGCAATTTCTCCTACTTCAAAAGTATAGGCATGATCTCCGTAAAACCCATTTTTTAAAGCACCACAATCAATCGAGATAATATCACCTTCAATCAAAGGTTCGTTTGTAGGGAATCCATGTACAACTTGTGCATTTGGACTCATACATAATGTGTTTGGGAAATCATACAGCCCTAAAAATCCTGGAATTGCTCCTTCAGAACGAATATATTCTTCTGCAATTTTATCTAATTGTAATGTGGTTACACCAGGTTTTACTTCTTTGGCAAGTATTCCTAAAGTTTTAGAAACGATTAAAGCACTTTCGCGCATGATTTCTATTTCTTCTAAGGTTTTAATTTGAATCATAGTAGGTAAAATTAAAGCGCAAATATACTTTAAAAAAAAGAATATTTTGTAGTGATTAATAGTATTGATTATTTATCTCAATTTTTATTGAAAACATGATATTTAACAGCTTTTATAAACTTTTCTGTAGGTAATTTTACATTGTTATTAAAATCAAAAAACATGTACACATCTGTAATAGCAGAAGAAGCTGTAAAAGTCATTAAATCTAACGATAGAGTCTATATACAAGCGGCTGCAGCTGCTCCCCAACAATTAATAAATGCCATGTCTGAAAGACATGAAGAGTTGCGAAATGTGGAGGTTTGCCATTTGCATATAGAAGGAAAAGCACCGTATTCAAATCCAACACTAAGAAATAGCTTTCATGTAAATTCGTTTTTTATAGGGAAGAATGTACGGCATACTTTAAAAGAAGGCAATGGGTCCTATACTCCCGTTTTTTTAAGTGAGTTGCCAACTTTATTTAAACGAAATATTATGGATTTGGATGTCGCCTTAATTCATGTTTCAATACCAGATAAACACGGGTATTGTTCTTTAGGGGTTTCTGTAGAAGCAACCTTAGCCGCGATTGAAAATGCCAAATGTGTGATAGCTCAAGTAAATAAAAACATGCCTAGAACATTTGGTGCAGGAGTCATTCATGTGTCAGAAATTGATTCTTTTGTAGATTGTGATGATAAATTGCCAGGGCATGAAATTGGGCCGCCTTCTGAAATAGAAAATAGTATTGGAAACCATGTGGCTGGTTTAATTGAAGATAGAAGTACGTTGCAAATGGGTATTGGAAGTATTCCGAATGCTGTTTTATCAAGATTGGGAAACCATAAAGACTTGGGGTTACACACCGAAATGTTTTCTGATGGAGTAATCGACTTAATCTTAAAAAATGTCATTAATGGGAATTATAAAACTGTAAATAGGGGAAGGGCTTTGGCAACATTTCTTATTGGTTCTCAAAAGTTATATGATTATGTCGATGACAATCCGTTTATCGAAATGAGAGCTTCAAATTATACAAACGATGTTTCAATAATAAAACAAAACCCTAAAATGGTCGCTATAAACTCAGCCATAGAAGTTGATGTAACAGGTCAGGTTTGTGCAGATTCTATTGGGCATAATATGTATTCTGGCGTTGGAGGACAAATGGATTTTATAAGAGGAGCTTCTTTAAGTGAAGGAGGAAAAGCGATTATCGCCTTGCCTTCAGTTACCAATAAAGGAATTAGTAGAATTACAGCGTTTTTAAAACCTGGAGCAGGAGTTGTAACAACAAGAGCACATGTTCAATACATTGTTACAGAGTATGGTATTGCTAATTTGTATGGTAAAACCATCAAACAGCGTGTAAAAGAATTGGTGAATATTGCGCATCCAGACTTTAGAGAAAGTATCGCAAGAAGTTATTTTGATGGAATAAGATAAATATAAATTTACGAGTCAGAATTATTTAAACCGGGAGAAAAAGCCTTTCTTTTTAGGTGCTTCTGGTTCGTGATTAAAAATGAGTTTATAGATTTCTGTCCAGCCCAAAAAACCACCAATATTTCTGTCGTCAATAAATAAATCTGCATGAATTTTACGACTTATTTTCCCGTCAAACTCTTCTTCAGGGTAGTTTTTGTTTACTGCATAAAACTCAATACCATTTTCTTTACAAAAGTCAACCGCTTCTTGTAGTTTTCGACCACTTCTATAGGTCCAAAGTATTAATCGGTGACCATCGGCTTGTAGTTTTTTTATGGTTTCAAAAGCAAAAATCATTGGTTTTCCAATTTTAGGATATCCATCTTCAACAATAGTTCCGTCAAA